>JADMIO011053053.1_pt1 | contig 89506 bp, 84 predicted proteins | sample 8958161 | NCBI WGS metagenome assembly JADMIO01 (sample SAMN16585339, study PRJNA669376) | soil metagenome | isolation source: Crop rotation soil | place: USA: Cullars Rotation, Alabama | collected 2011
CCGCGACTTCAAGTCACGTGAATTCCAAGCTTCGGATCCCACTGTGCTGGAAAGGAGTATGGACTTTTTTGCAGTACAGCATTCTCTCAAGCTGGTATGCACTTACGCTTAAAGCTGATGTGATAATCGCTTCTTCCGGTCCCATAACCGCCGGCTTCCCAGGACTAGTAGGTAAATACCTGCGCGGGCGTAAGCTTATTTTTGAAGTAAGAGATCTTTGGCCTGAAGGAGCTATCGAACTTGGGTTCATTAAAAACAAAATCCTGAAAAAACTCTGTTACTGGTTTGAAAAAAAATGTTATAACGCTTCATCAGCGATCATCACGCTGTCACCCGGAATGAAAAAGAACATTGAAAACCGGTTTGGGTTTACAAATGTTTACTCCATAACAAATTCTGCTAACATATCTCTTTTTGGGACACCACTTGAGTTTACACCACCAGTTGCTTTAGCAGGAAAACAGTATGCCATTTACACTGGTAATATTGGCATGGTGAACAATTCCTATTGGTTGTATAAAGCAGCCAGGATAATGAAAGAAAAGGGTAGGGAGGATATCGTTATGCTTCTTGTCGGGGAAGGTCAGCAAAGGAAAGAATTGGAACAAAGGGCAAAGGAAGAAGGCTTATCTCAATTCATAGTACTTCCCCTGATGCCTAAAAAGGATGTGGTGGCTTATATTCAAAATGCCATGGTATCGCTTGTGCCCTTAAAGGGAACACCGGTACTCGATACTTCATCTCCCAATAAATTTTTTGAATCATTGGCAGCAGGAGTACCGTTAATACAAAATACACAGGGATGGATGAAAGATTTCCTGGATGAAAACAGGGTGGGCTTTACCCTTGATCCCGATGATCCGGCGCAGCTTGCCGAAAAGCTCATTGAGTTATCAGGCATGAACGATACGCTGAAACAGATGGGCTCAAAAGCGAAGGAACTTGCTATAAAATATTTCGATAAAAATTACTTGGCCGATGAAATGCTAAAAATTATATCAAGCGTTTACCGGCCTGCTCCAACAAAAAATATATGGGTAGTAAACCAGTTTGCCGGTCATGCTAACAGCGGGTGGGGGGAAAGACATTTTTTTATGGGTCATTATTGGCACCAAATGGGCTACAATGTATCTATTATATCAGGTTCTTTTAACCATATGTTTCTTAACCTTCCCAATGCGCCAAAAAAATATAATTATGAAAAAGTAAAAGGGATACAATTCTGCTGGGTTCGTACGCCGCAGTACGATCCAAAATCTGTGAGACGTTTTTGGAGTATGATAGTATTTGCATGGCGTGCGAATAAGGTAAGTATAAAAAAAATGCATAGGCCTGATTATATCATAGTTTCTTCAATGCCAATTTTCCCTATTCTTGCCGGGCATCTTTTAAAAAAGAAATACGGTGCAAAAAAATTGGTCTTTGAAATAAGGGATATATGGCCGCTCACTTTAATAGAGCTTGGTGAAACGTCAAAATTTCATCCAATCACACAGTTTATCGGATGGTTTGAAAAATTCGGGTACAAAAAAAGCGACATCATTGTTTCACTTCTGCCTTATGCAGATAAACATATAATTGCACATGGCGGAAAAAAAGAAAAAATAACGTATATCCCTAATGGTCTCGATGAAGAAGTGCTGCAAAGCGAAAAATTAAGTTGCGATATAAAAGCAATGATACCTGTCGATAAGTTTATTATAGGTTATACAGGCACGCACAATTTGGGTAATGCACTGGATTACCTTGTTGGAGCTGCGATCAAACTAAAAAACCAAGAAGATATATTTTTTGTATTGGTAGGTGATGGATATAAAAAAGATGATCTTATCAGGATGGCCAGGAACTTATCTAATATTATTTTTATCTCCAAGATAGCTAAGCAGCAAATTCAAAGCATGATAGAAAATTTTGACATATGTTTTGTTGGACGGAATGATACGCGTTTATTCGACTTTGGAATTTCAGGTAATAAATATTTTGACTACATGCTTGCCGCCAAACCTATCTTAGATTCGAATAATTCAAGCGGAGGACCTGCAGAACTGGCTAATTGCGGTCTTCGTGTACAGGCAGAATCAGCGGATGCTATTGTAGATGGTATAATTAAATTGAAACAAATGCCGGAAGATGAACGGAATCAAATGGGAGAGAGAGGGAGGGAGTTTTTAAAAAAGCATCATAGCATAAAATCGTTAGCAGAAAAATATACCGCGTTATTTAAATAGCAGTTTTTATTTGTACTACTTTGCCGGTTGTTTTTTGAATTGACCTTAAATATGTTCTTGACCTGATGACAAAAATTAAGTTTGCGATAGTTGGATGTGGTAGAATTGGCGGGCGTCATGCGGAACATATTTCTAATGTTGGTTTGCTTGCTGCTGTTTGCGATATTGATAAAGAAAGGGCACAATTATTGGCAGAAAGGTATGGCGTTACAGCATATGAAGATTTGTCTGAAATGCTTGCCGGAGAGCCTGACATTGAAGTTGTTGCAGTATGCACACCTAATGGTTTTCATGCAGCACATACGATCACTTCATTAAATGCACAAAAACATGTACTGTGCGAAAAACCTATGGCAATTTGTGTATCTGATTGTGATGAAATGATAAAGGCTTCCGAAAAAAATGATAAAAGACTTTTTATCATCAAGCAAAACCGGTTTAATCCGCCGGTTGTAGCTGTCAAACAGGCATTGGAAAAAGGAGCTTTTGGTAGAATATATTCTGTGCAGATCAACTGTTTCTGGAACCGCGATAAAGAATATTACAATAATTCATGGAAGGGTACTGCTGAACTTGATGGAGGTACACTGTTTACCCAGTTTAGTCATTTTATTGATCTTTTATATTGGATGGTGGGTGATGTAAAAAAAGTATATGCTCTTACCGGTAACTTAGCTCATAAGGATTGCATTGAATTTGAAGATTCAGGAGTCGTGGCCTTTGAACTTCAGAATGGAGGTTTGGGTTCTATTCATTTTACGGTAAATGCTTTTAAACACAATATGGAAGGTTCACTTACTATTTTTGCGGAGAAAGGCACCGTAAAGATTGGTGGACAATATCTTAATGAACTGGAATATCAATGCATTGAAGGATACGAAATTAATGATCTTCCGGCAGGTAATAAAGCAAATAGTTATGGCACCTACCAGGGAAGCATGAGCAATCATAATAAAGTATATGAAAACGTAGTAGCTGTTCTAACTGAAAATAAAAGCATGAACACGCTCGCCTATGAAGGATTAAAAACGGTAGAGATCATTGAGAAGATTTACGACGCCGCGAAATTTTTTAATAAACAGTAAAAATGGAACCTATATTATTACCTACGGGTATAAGGGATGTAAAGTTTGGTGACAACGTAAGCATTATATCACCTGTAAATCTTTATGGTTGCAGCATTGGCAGCAATAGTTTTATTGGCCCTTTTGTTGAGATTCAAAAAAATGTCACAATAGGAGACAGCTGTAAAATTCAGAGTCACAGTTTTATTTGTGAGCTTGTTGTTATCGGCAATCATTGTTTTATTGGGCATGGTGTCATGTTTGTAAACGATCTGTTTGCGGATGGCAAGCCTGCTGGTGGCGACCAAACCAAATGGAAAGGTTCATTAATTGGTAATCATGTAAGCATTGGCAGCAATGCTACTATTTTGCCTGTATCAATTTGCGATCATGCTGTAATTGGGGCAGGGGCGGTGGTTACAAAAGATATAACAGCACCAGGAGTTTATGCCGGCAATCCAGCCCGTTTTATCCGGACTATTCAGCCCTAAATTTCAAGCCATCATGCAAAAAGCGTTGGTTACAGGTGCGTCTGGGTTTTTAGGAAAGTATATTGTGCAGCATTTGAAATCACAATTCGTTGAAGTCCATACCCTGGCACGCCACAATGCTGATCTTGTATTTGATTTGTCCAGGCAGATACCTGTGATCCCCAATAAGTATGATCTTGTGGTGCATGCAGCAGGCAAAGCCCACATCATTCCAAAAACGGCTGAGGAAGAGAAAGAGTTTTTTCTTGTAAATGCAGAAGGTACCAAAAATTTATGTTATGCATTTGACACGAGTGCCCAATGGCCGGGAGCATTTGTTTTTATCAGCACTGTATCGGTATATGGAGTAGAAGCAGGCGAAAATATCAATGAAGAGCATTCATTGCTTGGCGCAACTCCTTATGCAAAAAGCAAAATTGAAGCAGAACATTTTTTAACGGGGTGGTGCGCAGAACATCATGTAAAATTATCCATTCTCAGGTTGCCGTTAATTGCCGGGGCAAACCCACCAGGCAATTTAGGAGCGATGATAAAAGGAATAAGCAATAATCATTACTTTAATATCGGGAAAGGAACGGCTCGTAAAACAATTGTAATGGCTGATGATGTTGCCAAATGGATTCCGGTGGTTGCGACAACAGGAGGAATCTACAATCTGGGGGATGGATATCACCCCAGCTTTGCCCAGCTAGCAGAGCTAATGGCAAGGCAACTTGGTAAGAAACCGCCTTCCAACATACCTCAATGGTTGGCAACCTGTATTGCCTTTGCAGGAAATTTCCTGGGAAGCAAGGCACCTGTCAACAGTGATAAGCTCCGAAAAATAACGGCTACCCTTACCTTTGACGATTCCCGGGCAAGAAAGGCGTTTGGATGGAAGCCCGTGAAAGTGCTTGATGCTTTCACCTTAAACTGATACTATGCTGCTAGCAGGCGTATTTATTATATTACTTGCTGTTGAACTGGCGTATTTCAAAATCGCTGATCACTTCGATATCATAGATGAGCCCAATTTAAGAAGCAGCCACAGCGATGTTACCCTTCGTGGTGGTGGCGTTATTTATGCATTAAGTGTGCTGGTTTATTTCCTGCTTTTTGGGTTTAATTATTTCTGGTTTACAGTAGGTCTTATAGCCATTGCTGCTATAAGCTTTGCAGATGATATTAAACACCAGCCCCGTACTTTGCGGGTTGCAATACAATTTGCCGCAGTATCGCTGTTGCTTTATAAAGTAGGAATATTTGATGAAGTATGGTATTTATGGCCGATAGCGTTCATACTCATCATTGGTGTGATCAATGCCTATAATTTCATGGACGGCATCAATGGCATGACAGCCTGCTATTCCTTTACGGTACTGGCAGCCTTATACGCTGTAAACAAAGAACTGCCAGAGCTTAATCTTCTGCCATTTGATAACAATATTATTTTTTGCCTGGCTCTTGGCAATCTTGTATTTGCTTACTTCAATTTTCGTACAAAGGCCAGGTGCTTTGCAGGTGATGTGGGCAGCGTAAGTATGGCCTATGTCTTATTGTTTTTGACTATATGGTGTATTTTGAAAACAGGCAACCCTATTTTTATTCTCTTCTTTGCTTTATATGGAGTTGATACAGTTCTCACAATTATTCACCGGCTTTATAAACGGGAAAATATTTTCGAACCTCACAGGCAACACTTGTTTCAATATCTAGCCAACGAACAAAAGATACCTCAGTTGGTAGTCAGTGTTATATATATGGTGGTGCAGGCTGCTATAAGCGTCGGTGTATTGTATGTTTGGAAAAAAGATAGTAATACACAATGGACGTTTGCATTGCTGGCATTGGGCATCCCCGCCATTGTTTATGTTGTAATTAAATACCGCATTTTGCGCCAGTTAAACAACGCTTCACTTACATAAATAAAATAGTCTGGTTGAGGTTCTATTGGATGATACCGCTATGGTTTTTATAGCAACATCGTTAGGTCGCAAGCATTTCATCTGAAGAATATTTATTAAGCTTTTTGGATGTTATAGGAGTTTATGGCTGCTAACGTTCCACCTGTATCACGATCACTTTGCCATTAGGAGTTTCATGTGTAGAGATGCGGGCCTTTACATTTTTCATTTGCTCCAGCTGCTGCATTTGCTCCTGTACCTGGCGCTGAATATCTTCGCTCCATGCCTGTTGTATCTGCTCCTGTGTTTCAGCCCATTCTTGCTTGAATTTTTCTGAGAATACTTTTTCATCAAAAGCTTTTTTAAAAAATTTCAGCGGCCTGGTTTGTATGGCATCTGGAGATATTTCTTCTTCTTCTGCCAATGCTTCATTTTCGTCACTATTATCCGTTTTTGCCACTTCATCATTGTCAATCTTCCATTGCATTTTTACATTGTCAGGATTATAATTAAATGCATAGTCAAAATTGTTGCCTGCAATTGCATAACATTTGTTTTGTTTTTTTGCTTCAACGGAAGCTTTATTTGCTTTTGATATTGCGACTTTTGCTTTCTCAAGTTCAGCGCCGGCCTTTTTAATAATGATCCTGATGCTGTCGTTTAAGATCCGGTGTACATTATTTAGGTTTATGACATTTCTTTGTTCCTCTTGGATCTTTATATTCATCCTTCTCATTTCTTCCCGGTTATTTCTTCTTTCTATTTCAATCTCTTTAATGCGGGAAACTGGAACTTCTGCGGGTATAACATGAGGGGCAACAATTACCGGCCAGTTCCCGTTTTCAGGAGGAGCCGGTGACAGTATCCTTATTATTGTTTTTTTTGATTCTTCCAGGGCAGGTGCAATTATTTTATTCCAATCACCATTAGCCAAAGATTCAAACAGCTTCATTTTGGCCATATCCTCAGCATCAGCCTGCAGTAAGGCCATATCTTTTGCATAAGGAGCCGAAGTCTCAACGGCATACATCGCGGATTGCTCTATTTCTTTTAAATGTGGCTCTAATTGTGCCCTTACCCTTTCACCCAATTTTGCAGCTTCTACCTGTAATTTTTCTGTTTTCTCCCGGAACTCTTCCGACGAAACGGTCTTTGTTATTTGTTCAATGTTCTCTAGGTTTTTTATTAGATCAACCGCATAAGGGAAGTTTTTTTGTATGGTGGTTAAAGCAGTTTGATCTTTTACCACATTCACTTCAACAGCAGGCGCTTCAGTCTTTGTCCGTGGCTTTATAACTGTAAATCCCAAGCCAAGGAGTGTGATCAAAAAGAGCAATCCCAATTGCTGCCTGTAGTTAAATGATCTTCTTTCAGGAGCAACCATGCGTTTTACGCGGTTTAGCAATTGAAACTCATTGTTATTGTTAGAACCCAATGCCAGCAGGCTTTGCATGCTGTGTTCTTCAATAGCCAGCAATGCACGTGCATAGTCCGCTGCATTATAGCGGAACTGCAGCACCCAATCGTCACAACTGTTCTCTCTTTCCTGTCTTGCCTGTTTGAGAAGTACCCGCATAAAAGGGTTAAAGAAGAGCATGATCTCAGCCAATTGCAAGATGATATTCAAGAGGTAATCGTGGCGGCGTATATGGGCAAGTTCATGCAATAGCACGGCTTCCATTTGCTGTGTGCTTAAATGATTGAGGCTTGCAAGCGGTATGAGTATAAGAGGCTTCCAGAAGCCGATTGTAAGAGGACTGGTTACTATATTACTTACAAACAATTGTACCGGCCTTGTAATGCCCAGCACGGCAGCATGATTTTTTACAAACAGGCGCCAGTCAATTGCAGGTTTGCTAAGACCCTTTGTGCGTAGTTGCTTAACCTGGCGAAAACCATTGGTAAGCCTGATGCTCAGCACCATCATTACCACCAGGTAAGCACAGCTTAAATAAGGGGCGAGACTGCGGAGTGTCGCTAATACTGAATGATAGATAAATAAAAACCCTTTTGAACCTGTAACAGCAACTGGCACTTCTTGCCACAAAGTAGTTGCGGCATTCGCATCCTGCATTTGCAACTGCGTACTGTAATAAATCAGCGTAAAAATAAACCAGCAAAAACCAGCGATCGAAGCACTCACAGCCAGTCCGTACCGCCTGCTGCTTGACCAGCGGCCAACATGTATCAAACCAAAATACACTAACCAAAGCAGCGACATTTGCCAGAGACTATGGCCAATGGCATACCCTAATGCGTGCAGGAAATTTGATTGTTCAATGGCGAACATAAAACAGTAGTTAGATGATAAAGTCGTATGTCTGATGTTGGATGCCTGATATGAATGTATCTAAATCATGCATCGGAAATCATATATCATTTCAACCCGTCCAGTATTTTCTGGATTTCTGCTATCTCCTTTTTCCCCGGCTTGCTGCCACCAAGCGCCCTCATTACCAACTGGCTTGCCGATCCGTCGAAAAGCGTGTTCATCATTTTGCTTACCAGGTGCTGTTGTGTTTTTTCCTTGCTCACGTTGGCTTGATAAATATGGGTCTTGCTGCTGTCATCCCGTGTCACAAGACCTTTTTCATTCATGATCTGCATCAACTTAAGAGTGGTGGTATAACCGGCATCTTTTGTGGCGCTCAGTTCTTCGTGCACCTCTCTTACAGTGGCCTGGCCTTTTTGCCAAAGTACCTGCAGTATTTCAAGTTCGCTTTCTGTGGGCTTTAGTGGCTGTAACGATTTACTCATACAATAGGTTACATTTAAAATTGTTCAGAATGGATAATAAAGTTGTGTAAACATACGATTTGTTTCGTAAGGAAGTAGTTCAGAGGAGGTAAGACGTGATTTTTGGGAAAATGTTAGGATGAGCGGGAAGGGAAATGCAAAAGTCAAAAGGCAAAATCAGGCTGCTGGAAGTTTGGACCAAAAACCTCCCTTCCAGACTATGAAAACGTTGCAAATAAATTCAACAATATATTGCCTGCCTCATCCAGGTCCTTTCCAAAGGAGACAATGCCTTCTTCGTGACCGGCCATAACAAATATTTTTTGGTCGGCAATGGCTGTACTTGTAAACATGCGCTCAATTTCCATTGCCATGGCCGGGGTGCCATATTCAATATTGCCGTTGGTGGTTGGATAGATATGAAGCATTTTTTTCCATAGCCCAAAATGATGGACGTGCATAACACCATTTATATTCTTATCCTGCTGGTAGATAGCGGCATGTGTCAATGATTCAGAAGATGCTTTAATGGGGCCAATAGTCGTGAGGGCATTTTTTTCAAGGTCATAAGAAGTTACCTCTGTATAATGTTCTGGTGTCAGGGTTTTGATTTTACCTGTCCCCGATCCAGAAATGATAAATGTCTGCTCATTAAAACGCCTGCTGATATTTCCATAGCCAATACCATCTGCATTCTCCCCAATAAGACCAAGGTTGTACAATTTATTGCGCCATCCATCAAGCTCTTTTATAAGATCAATATTCAGTGGCGCAGCGTTTATCCAGTTGCAATTAAATTTTATGACACCTTCTTTTTCCATACCTATTTATTTTCAGGAAAAATATTAAGTATGTCTTCTTCACTTACCTTGCAAACACCACGTTCTGTAATAAGCCCGCTGATCAGTCTTGCAGGCGTTACATCAAAACCATAATTAATTGCAGGACTGTTCAGCGGTGTCAACAATACTGTTTTTATTTCATCCTCGCATAAACCGCTGATGTACTTTACTTCATCGCCGCTTCTTTCTTCTATGGGAATTTCTTTTAGTCCATTGCTGATACTCCAGTCGAAAGTAGAAGAGGGGAGCGCCACATAAAAAGGAACATTATTATCGTAAGCTGCAAGTGCTTTTAGGTATGTGCCGATCTTATTAGCAACATCTCCGGTTCTTGTTACTCTGTCTGCGCCGGTTATTACTATATCAACTAACCCGTTCTGCATTAAGTGTCCACCCGTGTTGTCGGCTATTACAGTATGCGGTATGCCCTGGTTTAGCAGTTCCCATGCGGTAAGGCTTGCACCCTGGTTGCGTGGTCTTGTTTCATCCACCCATACATGCACATTGATTCCTTTTTCAAATGCCTCATATATAGGTGAAGTAGCTGTGCCATGATCAACAAAGGCCAGCCATCCTGCATTACAATGTGTGAGAATATTTACAGCTTCTCCTTTTTTAGCTGCAGCTATCTGCTCAATGATTTGTACTCCATGCATGCCTATGCGTTTGCAATGAGCAGCATCTTCGTCTGCTATAAGAATGGCAGTGTTTTTTGCAATTTGTATTTTCTCATCTGTCGTCTTGCCAGTTGCAATGGCTTCGAGTTGCCTGTTAACAGCGAGTTGTGGATTTACTGCTGTAGGTCTTGCTGATCGCAATAAAAGTGCTGCTTCATTGATGTGATCATCAAATGAATTTTTGCCGGCAGCTTCTAATGTTGCGAGGTACATACCATAACCTGCAGCAGCGCCAATCAATCCTGCACCTCTTACATGCATATCTTTTATAGAATGCACTACTTCATCTACAGAATGTAAATCTTCAATAATAAAATGATGCGGCAAGGCACGCTGATCAATGACGCTGACGATTTCCGGGTTGTCTTCGTTCAGCCAGATGGTTCTGTAATGTTTTCCTGCAACGTTCATTACAATGCCCTCATACGGTTATTCTTTGGATTATGTTCTACTTCCGCCAGACCTAAAACTTCCAACAGTGGTGGTATATACATTCCAAACCTCCCGCGGAAACCTTTCTTTAAACCATACCAACCACCAACAGGATTCTTTGGCGACCGTCCCCATGCTTCAACTGTTCCTTCTGTAGCTGGCTTTTGTTCATCCGCACTTCCCAGCAACATCCAATCGCCGTGTTTTTTTAGCATGGCGTGCAGGTCGTTGACGCAACGGTAATCGTAATGCAAAACTGTTTTGCCAACCGTACAAACTAAAATTTCTTTGCCGTCCTTTTCATCTTTATACATTTCGTATTCCGATGTGCCGGGTGGCGTTTTCAATTTCCATGGATTTTCTTTTGTGCCTTCTTTTGCCATGATAATTAAGTTTTATAGCGACGAAGCTAATTTTTTTTGAAGCAATTTTTTTTCTGTTTCCGAATTTGTTAATGCGATTGCCTTTTCAAAATATTTTTTACCTTCTTCAATATTTTTTTCCTGCCTGTACATTTCGCCTAATACAGAAGAAAATAAGTAATTGCTGCCGATGAATTTTTCAATACCAGGGATCGCATTTATTTCTTCAATGGCTTTTTTGGAGCCGGATATTTTGCCGATAACTATGGCACGATTCAATAACACAACTGGGGATAGATTTATTTTTGCAAGCAAATCATACATAGAAAGAATTCGCTGCCAATTTGTTTCTGCAAAACTTTTTGCTGTAGAATGCTCGGCCACGATTGCTGCTTCAATATGATATTCGCTCAACTCCTCGCCTACAGAAGCTTTGTTTAAATAGTCAAGGCCAATATTGATAAGATCGAAGTTCCATTTATTTCTATCCTGGTCTTCCAATAAAATTATTTCACCGTTATCATCCAGCCTTGCCTCGAAACGGGAGACCAGCAAACTCATCAATGACACCAGCGCCAGGCACTTTGGCTGGTTGGTGAATTCGTTTTCAGTAAGCATCAGTAAAAGCCGCAAAGCTTCTTCGCAAAGGTCTTTTCTTATCAGTTCACTTTTATTGCTGGAATTATAACCTTCATTAAATAAAAGATAGATAGAATGTAATACTGAATCCTGCCGATTCTTCAATTCATTACCAACAGGTATATCAAAACGGAGATTATTTTCAATTATAAATTTTTTTGCCCTCTGTATCCGCTTCTTGATCGTTTCATGATTGGTAAGCAGAGCAGTTGCAATCTCATCTATACTAAAACCAGAACAGGTTTTGAGCGTAAGTGCAATTTGATCGCTATGAGAAAGTTCAGGATGGCAACAGGCAAATATCATTCGGAGCTGGCTATCCTTTATTTCATTTTGCATAAATAAATTTTCGACAACAGGCGCTGTTGAATATTCCGATCTAAGCATCATTGCAGTTTCATCTGCAAACTTTTTTTTGTACCGTTCTCTTCTTATTACGTCTATGGCCTTATTCTTAGCCGTTGTCATCAACCATGCCGATGGGTTGGGCGGAATCTTATAGGTCCAGTCTTTTAGTGCCTGCGCAAAAGCGTCCTGCACCACGTCTTCGGCCATTTCTATATTTTGCAGGCCAAAGATGCGTGTTAAAACAGCGACCATCTTTCCCGATTCATGGCGGAATAGATGGTCGCTGAGTTGATGTATATTTTCAGTTGTTGCGTTCAAATTACATTTGCATTTCACGTACTTCCCTTACTTCAACACTGCCGTCTTCATGTTCGAGAATAGGACAGCCCATTGAAATTTCAACTGCTTCATCATAATTATCAGCTTTACAGATAAGATAGCCGCCTATCAATTCTTTTCCTTCCATAAAAGGCCCATCGCTAACTACTTTTTTTGTTCCTGATATTGTTTTGCCAGTGCTTATCAAGGGCTGAGCTCCTACGAATTTATCCTGTTGTGTAATACCGCCCATCCATTCCACCCATTTTTGCATGTAAGCCTGTACCTGTTCCGGCGATTGTTCTACCTCTCTTGTGTTGCCACCCCTGAATAATAATATGAATTCTTTCATTGTTTTTGATGTTTTGATTATTAGTTTAATTTATGATACCAGCTTAGGTTTTCTATAGCGTCATCGTTGCGTCGCAATCACTTTGAGTGAAGTGCAGGTAGCATCGGTTACTGCGAATTTGAGAAGCTTAATTATATGACATTGCTTCTTTAGTAAAATATTTTTTCAAAAAAGCTATTTGCCCGATATCATAGCTTTCGTGCTGTGCCAAAAAAGCTACAGTACCAGCCACACTAGGGTCGCCAATAGGACTTTTAAGAACAGATTCAGAGGACAGTGTTTCTTCGGTTGTAGAAGCAATGGCATCTTTCAATAGGGAAGAGGCTTTTTTCCATTCGGCCTTTGCTTTATCCAAACTGCCATAATCCGCCGAAGCATCAAACGGTTTGAATTTTTCAAACAAACCGGCATAAGGATTTTCTGCAGGTTGACCCATAAATGCAAGTACATTATAGCGTGCCCATACGGTATGCGCTGCAAGCCAGCTTACGGAGTTGTTATGATCGCTTATTCTTTCTTTGGCCTGGTCTTCTGTAATGCCATCTAAAGCATTAATGAAGAGGCGTTCGTTAAGATTGAAAATGATCTGCGATTGATAGATTGATGATTGCATTTTTGTTTTATTTAGTAAATCGAGAATGAAAAGGTAAAGGATTTTACAGGTTATTATGATAACCAGGTCTTGTCAGGTTGAGCCTGTCGAAAGGAATTGCAGAACGACAAGTCTTCGACAGGCTCAGACTGACAAAGAAGTTGAATGTCACATCTCAGGCATCGGGGCAATTTCCCTTACCTCAATATTGCCTTCATTTGCAATATGCGGGCAGGCTTTTGCAATTTCCACTGCTTCATCATAGCTGTCCGATTTTACGATCAGGTAGCCGCCTACAATATCTCCCGTATCCGATTTTGAGGGTTCATTTGAAGTACCCTTAGGAGAAACCACTTTGCCTCCACTTTGCAATGGAAGTCCACCTGCCAATTGGCCTTTTTGACCAAGTCCGCCCATAAAAACGCCCCAGGCCTGCATTTCAGCCTTGTTTTCTGCTTCTGTTTTGCTGCTTGCTGGCCTTCCGGCTCTCAGAAGCAATAAATACTCTTTCATGTTGTTTTGTTTTTATTTGATTAATGATATTTGGTATAATGACGAACAACGCTTTCCAAAAGGGACAAACTCGGAAAATATTTTTTTGAATATTTTAGAAATGTTCTTATTCCTCAAAATGAAACGGCAAACATGGGATCCCATGTTTGCCGCTCATTATGCTCAAGATTATTCAACTACCAGGTCTTTTCTCCCTTGTTCATCTTTTCTAAGGTGTCCTCATAGACTGTTGTATCCTCTTTTTTGTCCTTTGCTATTGCAACTGCTTTTTGCTCCCATTTTATTGCCTGAGCTTTCTTTCCTGTTTTATAGAGCAGGTTAGCATAAGTATCTATGAACATTGGATTATTGGTAAGGTCAACCGATTTTTTGCTCCATTCAAGCGCCTGTTTAATACAGGCAATATCATTGCAGCTCTCAAAAATATTCCAGGCAAACTCATTCATTTCATTAGGCGAAAACCTGCTGCCATAATTTTTCATATAAGCTGTAACAGCAGTTGAAAAGCTTTGCCAGTCACCTTTTCCACGACTGTATAATATTTTGCCGTAGTTTGTGAGTTCGCTGGCAAGCTTTGGATATATAGAATTAATCGAGGCTTGCATTACATCCCAACCAGGTTCGGCAGCACCTGATATTTTTGGATATACTTCTTCCCGGAGTAAAATGCCTTTTAGTATTTCATCAGTTGTGCCTTCTCCCAATACCTTATCAAATGCCGCAGTATTCTTTACCATCAGGCTAAAGCCCGGATCTTTAATGCTTTGCGTAAAATCATTTATAAATTTGATATTGTCTTCCGTAAACAAATCTTTTTGTGTGGCTAAATATTCTTTGGAATATACAGCAGCGGCTTCTCTGTCGTACGCATCCAGTGAGGCTTTTGCAAGATTGTGCAAAAAAGTGGCTGACCTTTCACCGCTTTCATAGCGATGCTGGAGAGTATAATATTGTTTAGCTGTATCCAAAGCATCTTTACCTTTTGCAATGAATGCATCAGCCTCCGATGAACCAACGGCTCGGTGTACCAGTTCGCCATCAGGCGAAAGAAACAAGTAAGTAGGATAAACAACCACACGATATTTTGTCATAATGTGGTTGGCATCTGCATACCATTTTTTTACATCTTCATTGTCTTTTTCGGTTGTGTCAAGCTGCACCTTTACATTGATATATTTCTCATTAAAAAACTCACCAACTGCCTGCTGGGGGAAAATAGTATTTGCCATCATTCTGCAGGGGCCGCACCAGGTGGTAAAAGCATCAACAAAAATGTATTTGTTTTCGGCTTTGGCTTTGGCAAGTATATCGGACCAGCTTTGTTTATGCTCGAAGTGAATGCCTGTTTCAGTTTGTGAAAAAGACACAGCGCTGGATGACAGCATCATGACAAGCAGCAGATTCTTCATAAAGAACAGTTTTTATAAATGTACAATGGGACAGTCCATATTGTAAAAATCGAGCAAATCTTTGCAGTATCTTGCCAGCCAAAAGATAAAAGGTTGTGAAAACGATAATAACAGCAAAGCAAATTCCGCTTATAATTAAAAGACTGGCGCACCAGGTACTTGAACAAAACCCTGATCCGGTAGCTACTGTGTTTATTGGTATCCAACCCCGCGGTATATTTTTTGGCGACAGGTTGAAAAATGAACTGGAAAATTTGTATGGCTGCAAAATTCATTACGGCCTGCTGGATATTACTTTTTACAGGGATGACGTAAGAAAGGAAATTCATGTGCCCAACAAAACGCATATCGAGTTCTCTGTTGAGAATAAAAATGTGGTGATCATTGATGATGTGCTTTATACAGGACGTACCACAAGGGCTGCCATGGATGCCCTGCTGGATTTTGGCCGGCCTTCTAAAGTTGAACTCTGTGTTTTGGTGGACCGCCGCTTTAGCCGTGAACTTCCCATTATGCCTAACTATACCGGAAAAACAATCGATACGATCTTTTCTCAGAAAGTGAAGGTGAACTGGCAGGAAAGGGATGGGGCAGATGAAGTGGTGCTGGTGGATGCACTTCAATGAAAATGGATATTTAAATTTTCAAAGAGAGAGGTTGCATTACTTCAATATATCCCTTTAAAAAAATACTAAAGCTGCGTTTGCAAATAAATGTTAATGGCGACTCCTCTTAATTTTGGTACTAAAATTGACGTTGGTAAAAGCTGATTAACTTTGTAAAAGCCGCAGTGAGTGACACAACGATGTTGAAAAGCATTCATTCTGCTGGTCACATAAAAATATCTCCCGCAATTTTTTTTAAGAAAGAAAGTTTATTGAGAAGGTAGAAAAATTGATACTCAAATATGAAAAAGTTTTTTTTGTTGTTATTAGCCTGTTTTTCAATGTATGCGCTTTTTGCACAGTGTAAAACCTTCCGGCTTAGCGACCGTGGTGACACGCTGAACTGTGTGGATATGAAAGGTAAAAAGCAGGGTAAATGGCTTCTGCAAATACCTGAGCTTCGTGGAAATCCCGGGCATGAAGAAGAAGGGGAGTATAAGAATAATGTAAAGGAAGGAATTTGGCGCAGCTATTCCCCGCAAGGCGACCTCCAGGCAGTGGAAAGTTACAGGTGGGGATTGCTAAATGGCAAAAGCCAATATTACAATTTGCAGGGGCTTGAGAGGGAGGAAAGCTGGATGGCCATTGATCCCGAAAAAGAGTATGATACTATTGAAGTGCCCGATCTATACCAGGATGCAGTATACCATACGGTGATCTATAAAAATGAAGGTCGCAGTATGCGTCATGGGAGGTGGAAATGGTTCGATCCTTCTACGGGCTTTGAGCAAAAATCGGAAGAGTATGTAAGGGATAGCGTTGTAAACCCACTGGCTGAGTTTGGAATAAGCGATAAAAGGAAGAAGGATCCTTCAGACACTTCTACTGTTAAGAAAAAAGACAAACCTTCCGTAGTCCAGGAATGGGAAAAGAAAAACTCAGGGAAGAAAAAAGTGAATGTGAGAGATGGAAGTACAGGGAATTAGAATTGATTGTTGACAATTAGTTTGAATAAAAAAATAGCTGCTGATTCTTCATGATCGGCAGCTATTTTATTTGATAAGGACTAGTAAGAGTTTAATGCTGTGGTTTTGACTAGGTTGGTGGAGCATCGCCTTCTTCTTATTTTTCTGCTGGAATGTTCTCCTGCAGCAATTCTAAAAATTGTTTCCTCGTTATAAACCTTGCACCAAAGCTTTCGAGATGAGACGTATAAACCTGGCAGTCGATGATCGTAACGCCTTCTTTTTTTAATTGATCTACCGCCCATATAAATGCTGCCTTGCTTGCATTGCTTACATAGCTGAACATACTTTCACCAAAAAAAACATTACCCATTTTTATACCATACAATCCGCCAACAAGTTCGTCCTGCTGCCATGCTTCAAAACTATGGGCATAACCCATCTTGTGCAATTGCGTATAGGCTGTAATAATTTCTCTGCTGATCCATGTACCTTCCTGGTCGTGACGAAAAATTTTTTGGCAATTGGATATTACTTCTTCAAAGTTTTTATTGCGGGAGTATTCAAATAAATTTTTCTTTATTACATGATGCATGCTTTTGCTTGTATTCAATTCATCGGGGAATAATACAAAGCGTGGATCAGGATGCCACCACAACGGGATTTTGCCATCGTACCAGGGAAATATACCACTGCGATATGCAAGTAATAATCTTTCTGTTTTCAGATCACCTCCAATAGCCAGCAGCCCTTCATGGTCAGCTTCTCCCGGAGGGGGAAACCAAAATTTATCAGTAAGAATAGAGGGCCCTTTCATGCATTGCAATATACGATGCGAAAAAAGGAATTAAAAGAGGAGGCTTTTTAAATTAGTAAATGGTAATAAGAATGAGAGAAAGGGAGATAATAATCAATAAAGGTTACTGATCGATGCAATTGCCAGTCTTTGTCAAGTGGGATAAAAATATAACTAACAGCATTCTTCAATAGTAGCATTGATGGTGCGGTTACAAATAGCTTCGCACATTGGTTTCAGCTTTTCGAGGCTGCCTTGCTTTACTGCATATTTCCCCTGGGTATGTATCAGCAGTGCACATTGCTCAGCCTGTTCTTCAGAATGCCCGCATATTTCAACAAGTGCCTGTATAACCCATTCAAATGTATTCACATCATCATTCCACACTATTATCGTATAACCATGATCTTCCTTTGTCAGCTCACCAACTTCATGCTGTTTAAAGGGTTCTATCAATGGTAATATCGAAGCCATAAAAAAATTGGAATTATAATTATTCTGCAAAATTGCGACAGGTATCTATTTTGAACAACTATTTTTTGCAAAACTTATCACATGATGGGTGGATTTTGCAAGGTTTAATGAAAAGATTGAAGAGGTCAACTCTTTGTTAAAGATGTTGATATGTGAAAAACGGGAGCTGGTACGGCCAAATATTTGCCTGTTACTTTGCGTTCATTGATGCGTAATACAATTTGCAATATTTCTTGCCTGTAATACGGCTTTGAATCATCTGCCATGAACCTGAATCAAAAGACCATTATCCTTTTTTCAAGAAGTATGCTCAAATCATCGATCGCCAGGCAGTGTTTGGTATTAGTACTGCTTTTTCCAATAACCGCTTTCTGTCAACAAACTTTTGTTACTACAGATCCTTTTCAACGCTACCAGGATGCTAAGCAATGGTTTCGCCAGGAGAATTATCAATTGGCCTATCCTGTATTTATAGATGTTGAGAAATCTTTTTCGGGCGCACAAATTGTTAATGAGCAGCTCAAGCATGAAGAAGTATTATTCTACAGTATTGCCTGCGAATTGATGCAACAGAACTCGGGTGCAGAACAGCATGCCAATGATTTTCTAAGTGGTAATACCAGCGAAAGTCTTAAAGGACAGCTGGGTTATTATCTGGGTATGTATCATTTCACCAAACAAAATTATTCCGATGCCATCACTGCATTTGATAAAGCATCAGTAGAAAACCTGGATGATGGACAAGTGACCAATATGCAGTTTGCAAAAGGCTACAGCTATTTTACAGAAAAACAATTTGCAAATGCAAAGCCTTTGCTGGCTGGTGTAAAGGAGATGACTGATTCAAAATATTATGTAGATGCCAATTACTATTATGGCTTAATTGCTTTTAATGATCGTAATTATAAGGATGCATTGAAATCTTTTGAAATAGCAAAAAAGGATCTAAAGTATAGCCCGCTAATTCCTTACTACAGCGCCAGTATCAATTATACACTGGGACAAAAAGATAAGGCGATTGAAATGGCTGAAAAAGCGTTAGAACAAGGCAATCAATATTATAGTACTCAGCTGAAACAATTGATCGGCCATGGTTATTTTGAAAAAGGTGAGTACGCAAAAGCACTCCCTTTTTTAGAACAGTATGTAGCAGAATCAGATAAAATAAAAAGAGAAGATCTGTATGAACTCGGCTATTGTTATTATACAGAAAATCAATTTACAAAAGCGATCGAAAAATTTAAGCCACTATCTGGCGGACAGGATTCGTTAAGTCAGAATGCGATGTACCTACTGGGGGATGCATATTTAAAAACAAAACAGAAGCCTAATGCACGCAGTGCATTTTTGTTTTGCAGTACCAATAGCAGCAATGCTGTAGCAAGAGAAGTCTCGGCGTTTAACTATGGCAAGCTTAGTTATGAACTGGGATTTGATAATGAAGCATTACCTGCATTGAAAAATTTTGTAAGCCGTTATCCGTCCAGTAAGTACAATGCAGAAGCAAAAGACTTGCTGGTGAATGTACTTGCCAATACAAGCAATTATAAAGAGGCATTGGAACTCTATGAATCCTTGAGCGGCCAAAGTGAGAACACAAAAAAACAATATCCTAAAATATTGTACAACAGGGCGCAGGAATTATTGAACGATCACCAAAATGCCGCAGCGGAAAAATTGCTGGATAAAGCATTAACGGTGCCTTACAATGAACCTGTAAAACCATTGGCACTATTCTGGAAAGGTGAGCTTGCTTATAGCAGCAGCCAGTTTGAGGATGCTGTAAATTATAATACTGAGTATTTGCAAAGTCCAGTATCAAATGGCGATGTGAATACAGATAACGCAAGGTATAATCTTGCGTACAGTTTACTTAGGCTTGAAAAGTATAGCGCTGCTCAAAAAGAATTTGGCACTTTGAATAACAGGAAATTAAGCAGCCCGCAGCAGGAACAGGATGTTACAATACGGCTGGCTGATTGCTATTACATGCAGAAAGATTTTTCGCAGGCAAAAGCGTTGTATACAAAGATTATTGACAGCAAAGGATTTGCCGCTGACTATGCGATTTTCCAGGTAGGCATGATAGAAGGAGCACAAAATAGAACAACTGCCAAAATAGATAAGCTTCGTTCTGTGGAGACTTTGTATCCAACAAGCATTATTGTTCCGGCAGCCAATATGGAAATTGCCAATACTTATATGGCCGATGAGCATTTTGCAGATGCCATACCATTTCTCAATAAGATCATTGCTAGTAAATCCGCTGAAAGCCTGAAGCCTGAAGCTTATTTGAAAGCAGGTATTGCACAACATAACCTTGATAAAAATGCAGAAGCTATTAACCTCTTTCGAACCTTATTGAAACAGTACCCCCAATCACCGGAAAGTGATGATGCGGTTGATAATGTGAGAAGTATTTTTATTGAGCAGGGAAAGCCTGATGAATATATTTCATTTGCACAAAGTATTGGGCGGAGTATAGATGTTAACCAGGCAGATTCCCTTACATACGGCGTTGCTGAATTGCAGTTAAGCGATGGCAGGAAAGACCAGGCACTTGTATCGCTAAAAAATTATATCGACAAATTTCCCGAAGGCAGGTATAGCATGGTTGCCAATTACAATGCAGCCGAATTGAGCAATGAAAAGAAGGATTACAAAAATGCTGCAGTTTACTATGAAGCTGTTGCCGCAAAAGCACCCAACAAATATGCGGAGAGATCAATGCTGTCAGCAGCCCGTATTTATTATTTTGAATTTAAGGATTATGCAAAAGCTGCCGTTTATTACCAGCAGTTAAAAGGGTATGCTGCAAGCCAGGAAAATAAGCTGGAAGCAATGCGTGGTCTTGTTCGCTGCCAGTACTACAGCAAACAGTATAAGGATGCAGTTGATAACGCAAAAGATCTCTTGAATCAGCGTGGCATTGGTTCCGACGATAAGATATTTGCGAGTCTTGTTCTTGGAAAGAACGCACAGGAAGAAGGCAATTGCAATGAAGCTGTTACTTATTATAAAACAGTTGCCAGCCTAAGTAAAGCAGAAGATGGGGTGGAAGCCCGCTACGAAACTGCTAACTGTTTGTATAAATTGAATAAGCTAAACGAAGCTGAAAAAGCAGCTTTCGAAGTAATTAAAAAAGCCGGCTCGTATGAAGTTTGGGTTACCAGGTCATACATTTTGCTTGGGGATATTTATTTTAAGCAAAAGGATTACTTCAATGCAAAAGCAACTTATAAAAGTGTAGCAGAAAATTCAACTGTGGCTGATCTGAAAGATGAAGCTGCTGAAAAACTGGTAAAAGCAGAAGCAGAAGAACAGGTTCAGTCAAAAGTTGGCGGATAAAAACTAAAGTTTGTTTTCTTACTAACCAGCATCCATGATTCAAGATATGCAATTCAATAAAAATATTCTCATTGTTGCTTTACTGTTTACTGTATCTTTTGCTAATGCGCAGGATACCAGCAAAAGGAAAACGATCAATATTGTTTCTTCTTTTAAGCCAACGCTGCGTACGCCAAATAAGATAAACTTTTCAGCAAGTTCGGCTTCGTCGGATTCGGCAAGACCAGCTTTGCAGTACAATATACCGGTACAGAATTTATCTTTTTCATTTTTACCTGCACCGCTCAAGCCATTGTCTTATGAAGATCAAATTGATCCAATAAAAAGCAAAGCTTATCTCAAGCTTGGGTTTGGAAATTTTACAACTCCTTATTTCAAAGGTGCTGTTGGATTTGGTGATGGTGTAAAATCTAATGGGAGCGTGGAAGCTGACTATACATCATCAAAAGGTAAAATTCCCTACCAGCAGTTTTCGAAGTATGGTATACGTGGCAGCGCTATTTTAAATGTTAACGAAAGCAATGATCTGCGCCTCAATGCAGGCTGGGACGCTTATAACACTTACCGCTATGGATTTAAACCAGATACTTTAAAGTTTTTAAAGGATTCGCTGCAACTGAAGTACAACGATATCTCCCTCGGGGCAAGTTTTTCTAACAGGCGCAATACAGAAGCAGGCGTTTGGTACGATCCTTCAATAGGTGTTCATTTATTCGCCGATAACAATCGTGGGAAAGAAGTCAAATTCAACTTTGGAATTCCCTTTGAAAAAAATATCACTGAAAAGATATTGATACAGGTTGGTCTTAATGGTATGGTGAGCAAATTTGATGGAGATGCTTTTTCTTTCAGCAATAACTTATTTATAGTTCATGCAGGGGTAAAAATGAATATTACAGATAAGATACAACTGAGAGCAGGCATATTACCATCCTGGAACAATGGCTCATTTAAACTGCTTCCTGATATTGAAACCGACTTTTTAATAAATGGCAGCAGCTTTGTTTTCCAGGCGGGATGGAAAGGTTATTATAAAGAGCAAACCTATCGTGACCTCGTTGCGTTTAATCCATGGATACAACAGCCTTCTACAACAACCAACACCAGCAACAGTGAATTGTTTGGCGCTGTAAAAGCAGTTATCGATGAGCATTTTTCTTTCAGGTTGAAAGCAGGATATGATGCTATGACAAATGTTCCACTGTTTGTAAATGATATTGATGATGGGAAAACTTACCGCATTCTTGTTGAGCCTAAAATGAACATGGTGAATGTAAGCGGCGAACTCACCTGGCGCAAAGGGAAGAAATTTGAATGGTATAATTCAGTGGCCCTTAATTCTTACGGTGGTCTTGATGTGGCACCAGATGCTTATGGTTTATTGCCTTTTGAATTGAAGTCGTCTGCAAGGGCACAGATCATTAAAGATCTTTATTTAAAAGCCGACCTGTACAATTTTGCGGGTACATGGTACAATGATAAAACTGCTGGCAGCAAGAAAATAAAATCTGGTTTTGATCTGAATGCAGGACTGGAATTTAACCTGATGAAAAAGATTGATCTGTGGATCCAGTTCAATAATATCTTAAACCAAAAGTATGAACGCTGGAACCATTATCCTGTTTTAGGTTTCCAGGCATTGGGTGGCGTTATTTTCCATTTGTAGTATTTTCTCCAGTTTATTTATGTGACCAGCATTTGTTTTCATGGCATCATCGTTGTGTCACTCCCTTCAGGTACAGGATATAAATTGAGCTAACCCGAATTACAGGGAATATTATCTCACCAAGCGCAAATTCATGTATGGCTGTCTGCTATTTTGTATTACTTTGCCAGCATGTTTGGTTTGCTTCATCAATACCTTATAGAACACAGGCAGGTCTTCTTGCAGGGCATGGGGCGCATGCAATTATTGCAGCAGCCTGCCGCCTATGATGTTGCCAATCAGCAGCTAACTGCTCCTCAAAACATTATTCAATTTGATGCGAACGCCGAAGCGGGCCCACTGCAACCTGTAATGGCTTTTATAGCAAGACAGTTAAATACCACCGAGGAAAATGCCTTTGCTGTATATCATTCCTTCTGCCTCCATTTGCAGCACGATCTTGAGGTAAACCGGCTAGTCTATTGGGATCATTTGGGTGCATTTCAAAAAGATGAAACGGGCAAAGCAATTTTTGTTGCTACCAACGATCTTGATGATTATTATGAAGATGTTCCTGCCATAAGAGTGATAAGACAGGGAGCTACACATACACTGATGGTTGGCACCACGGAAACAACCAGCACTGCCATGAAAGAATTTCTCGAAGAGCAACCGGTAGTAGTTGTTCCAAAACAACGCTGGTGGTTATCTGCTACAGCTATTGCAGTTGTATCTGTTATTTTGATTGTACTGAAGAAAATGGGATATACTTAGATCCTTAAGAAGTTTACAGCACTATAGTGATCTTTGCCATCACAAAATCATCCATCGTTTTTTTCTTCCATATTGGTCCTGCCTTTAATAAGCGGATAGCTTCTTTATCATAGTCTTTTCCAGCCGATTCAATGATATCAATATTGTCAGGATGGCCGGTATCGTCTACTTCAAAAGACAAAACGATCTTAACCTTCGGTTGTTCTTTTTTAACCTGTTTATTTTCATTTACATACTTTGTAAAATTATCCCAACCACTAACAGGTGCAGCATCAGCGGTATCCATATCTAAAACTATCACAGTAGCACTTTTTGAGGCCGCCTTCCTTTTTGAGGTGGCATAACCGCTAACTACTACTTCCTGCAGATTGTTCTCAATGGCATCTAATTCCAGCTCCATTTTCGATGTGTTAGTGCCTGCCTTAAACTCTTTTGTTCTATAGCCAGGGCCCGAAGCAACTAGTGTAGATGCAGTGTCTGGTGCTTTGATGTCAAAGCGGCCCATCTCATCACTTGTCACAGCAGACTTAGTGCCCTTAACTTGTATGGTTATGTTATCAAGCGGGTATTTTTCCTTGTCAACAACTTTACCGCTGAGGGTTTTTGATGTTGTAAATCCCAAGGCAGCAGGATTTTTTATGCTTTCGTCGGTTACAAATGCAAATGAGTCGTTTTTTACTATTGTTTCAGAAGCAATCGCTTTTTTCGCAGCCGTTGCTTCTTCTCTTACAACTGGCTTGCTTTCCCCAGGCGCTACTGCTGCACTTAGATCTTTTCTATCATCATCATTTTTATAGTCCTCATTTTTTTGCTCTGGTTTTGTATTTGAAAAAGCATCAGAAGCTATATTTCCATTAGTCTTTTCTAATGTTGCAATATCTTCTTTTTTGCCTGGGTCAATATTAGTGGGCTTCACTGCATCGTCCTTCGCAATAGCAGCCTGGTTTTGTGGTTGTATTCTTGCAGAATCAGTTACTGCAACAGAAGGTGCAGGTTCGTCTTTTTGAGTGTTTACTTCTGGTGGTAAAACGTCCTTTGTTTGTGATAGATTAAAAATATACCAGCCACTGCCAAGCACTACAACAGCAGCCACGGCATATTGAAATATTTTACGACGCAATAAAGGAACGACAACAGTTGTTGTTATTTTTTTTTCAGCAATTGTATTGCTGTATGCTTTGGCAGTATTTAAATAAGGGAACAGCTTTTCTTTTTCACCTCTTTCGTATGCTTCCCTATAACCTTCAATCGCATCGGCCAAAAAAGGATCATCCATAGCAGCCACTTCAATTGCACGCATTTCCTGTTTGGTCATGCTGCCTTCGATATAGCGGCCAATATCAGCTGCCGAATATGGTTGATGTGTATTATCCACGGCCATTTTGCTCCATACAAATTTTCAAATTACGTCTTCCGTTCTGAATATGGCTCCGGACTGTATTCCAGGAAAGCCCAGTTATCTCAGTTATCTCATTATAACATTTTTCCTGCAGGTAAAATAATTCAACTGTCAGCTTTTGATCGGAACTAAGTTCCTCAATACATTGCTGCATAGTCTGCAGGTTTGCCTCTTTTGCCAGCACTTCATCAAGATGCCAGGCTTCCTCCGATTGCATAAATTGTTCCGGCAGTCCCGTAAGCGGTAATTTTTTGGCAGCCCTTAACTTTTGAAGGCAATGGTTTTTTGCCAGTACATGCAACCAGCCCTTAAAGTTATCAATATCATGCTTTAAAACCTTGGTTACCAGTTCCTCATAAATGTCAATGCAGGCATCTTGTGCAGCCTCGGGGTCTTTTAAATACTTAAGACTGACACCAAATAAAAGATCGACATACCGCTGGTATAGGGCAGCAAGACATTCCTGATTACCGGTGTGCTTATAGTCAGCAACCAGCTCAGCATCAGATTGTGTATTTATGGGCAGTTTCTCCAAAAGTTTTTCCCGAACCCGTGAAATAAAGCATTTTCCGTCATACTGAAATAGCAAGGCGGTCTGTAGGAATATCCAGGGCACATACCATAGGTGCAAATGGTCTCCTGGACTTTCCGCTTAAATGGTGATTGGCGGGTTGCCGTTGCAGGGAGTGACACAACAATGTTGATAAATGCTGCTGTATTAGCCTGGGCACAAATTGCATTCTGTATTTCTCAATTGACAATTCCTTATTTTTCCAGCTCAATCTTTTCAACTGCTATGACTAATCAACCTTCGTTTAAGCAATCGCTTGGTCTTGTGGATGCCACAATGGTGGTGGTAGGCTCTATGATCGGCTCCGGTATTTTTATTGTAAGCGCAGATATTACCCGCAATGTGGCCAGTGCGGGCTGGCTGATAGCTGTATGGGCTATCACTGGTTTTATGACATTGATTGCTGCCGTAAGTTATGGTGAACTGAGTGGCATGTTTCCCAAAGCTGGCGGACAATATGTTTATCTTAAAGAAGCTTATAACCCTTTGACAGCTTTCTTATACGGGTGGAGTTTCTTTGCCGTTATTCAAACAGGAACAATAGCAGCAGTTGGGGTAGCTTTTTGCAAGTTTGCCGCATACCTTGACCCTCTGCGTGATTTAAGTGAGGATAACATCTTAATAGATTTTGGCTGGTTGCATATTTCTGCTGCACAGTTATTTGCCATTGTAATCATTGCATTTCTTACCTGGAATAACAGCCGCGGTATCAAACAGGGAAAGATCATCCAGACAGTATTTACCACTGCTAAGTTGCTCAGCATTTTTGGTTTGATCATTTGCGGCCTTGTAGCGTTGAAAGGCGATATATGGCATGCCAACTGGAGCCACGCATGGGATATTGGGAAAATGCAAAAAGATATAGTTGCTGACAGCACAAAGGCGGCCTCGTGGACAATAATCCCATATGCAGGTATGGGTGCCATTATGGGCGCCATTGCGGGTTCTATGGTGGGCAGCATATTCAGCAGTGATGCATGGAACAACGTAACTTTTATTGCAGGGGAAATAAAGAACCCCAAAAGAAATATTGGCCTCAGCTTGTTTTTGGGTACGCTGATAGTAACCATTATTTATGTATCTGCAAACGTTATGTACACAGGTGTGCTTTCACTGGAGCAAATAGCATCTGCAGAAAAAGACAGGGTTGCGGTTGCTGCTTCTCACGCCATATTTGGCCATTCAGGTACATACATTATCGCCATCATGATCATGGTCTCAACTTTTGGCTGTAACAATGGTTTGATACTTTCCGGTGCAAGAGTTTACTATACAATGGCACAGGATGGTTTGTTTTTTAAACAGGCGGGCCAACTGAATAAAAACTCAGTTCCGCAATGGGCTTTATGGGCGCAGATGATCGTGGCTGCTATCCTTTGTTTAAGTGGCCGTTATGGCGATCTGCTGGATATGATCTCTTTTGTGGCGGTTCTGTTTTATGTGCTTACAATTATTGGCATATTTATTCTCCGTAAAAAGATGCCCAATGCAGAGCGGCCTTACAAAGCATTTGGTTACCCGATATTGCCGGCTATCTATGTAATTATGGGACTTGCATTTTGTGCGTTGCTTTTAATATATAAACGACAATATACCTGGCCCGGATTCATTATTGTAGCTATTGGAGTGCCTATATATTTTGTAGCAAGAAAAGGTATGGAAAGGAATAAGTAATTTACCGTTGTATTTTGTAACGGTATTTTTGCCGCAGTAAATACAATTTGTGCACAAGCGTTAGAATAGAAATTAAGCATTGTTGTGTCACTCACTGGTGCTGCAGCAATACAATGAAGCCGGATGTTCAACAAATTATTCGAGGACTTTAAAAATTATCATATAGCTGTTGTTGGCGACACTATGCTTGATACCTACTGGTGGGGTAGTACAGAGCGTATATCACCGGAAGCGCCGGTACCGGTTGTAGCATTAAAAAATAAAGAGTACCGCATTGGTGGTGCAGGTAATGTGGCGCTTAATTTAATTAGCCTTGGCGCCAAAGTGAGTATCTGTTCTATAACAGGTGCCGATGATGACGGTGTGTTGCTTGAGCAGATGATGAAGGAAAAAGGAATCGATACCACATGCCTAATAAAGAACCCTGATCGTATCACTACCAATAAGATCCGTGTCATCAGCCGCAGCCAGCACTTGTTGCGTCTCGATCATGAAATAAGCAGCGATCTTGAGCCTGCAGCGGAACAGCGTTTTATTCAAACAACCATTGATGCCTTTGAAGCTCATCCACCACAGGTTGTCATCTTTGAAGATTATAATAAAGGTGTACTTACAGAAAACGTAATTAAAGTATTGATAGATTATTGCCGTTCTAAAAATATCATAACAACTGTTGATCCAAAACGAAAAAACTTTTTTGCTTATAAAGGCGTCGATATATTCAAGCCTAATCTCAAAGAAGTTCGGGAAGCATTAAACATCATTGATAATTCAACTTCGCTTTCCAGCCTTAAGAATATACACCAGCTATTGCATGAGCAACTGGATCATGCCATTTCATTTATTACACTCAGCGAGAAAGGTGTATTTATTCAGCAGGATAATGATGCACAAATATTGCCGGCACATATCCGTAACATAGCTGATGTAAGCGGCGCCGGTGATACTGTTATTGCTGTTGCATCATTGGTGTATGCTGCAACCAGAGATGTAAAGTTTATGGCCGAAGTAGCCAACCTTGCAGGAGGAATTGTTTGCGAGGAAGTAGGCACTGTTGCAATAGATGCAGATAAACTTTTGGTTGAGTGTGATACCCTGCTTAAGGCTTGAAAACTGTTTGAGTTATTAAAGGAAAATTTATAGTCATGGCTAAAGCCCCAAATTAAGGGCTCATTCAAAACCCCGGCATTAATGCCGGGGTTATCATCAAAATATTTGACCAGGCTTTAGCCCTGACTATTTTTGTAATATTAATCCGGCGTTATCATCTATAAAACAATGAACAAATTTACAATTGCGATACAAGGCGGTGCTGGTACCATATTAAAAACAAATATGACACCCGAACTTGAAGCTGCTTACATGCAGGCGCTTGGAGAAGCATTGGACGTCGGGTATAAGGAACTTGAAAAAGGCGGCACATCTGAAGAAGCAGTATTGCTTGCTGTTATGAAGATGGAAGATAATTTTCTTTTTAATGCGGGACGTGGATCCGTATTTACAAAAAAAGGGGAACACGAAATGGATGCTTCCATTATGCGTGGCAGTGATCTTGCAGCAGGTGCAGTGGCAGGGGTAAAAAATATTTGTAATCCTGTTGTGCTGGCAATGGAAGTAATGGAACACAGTGATCATGTTTTTTTAAGTGGACAAGGCGCTATGGAATTTGCACTTGACCGCAATATTGAAATAGCTCCTGATTCCTATTTCTTTTCACAGTTTAGGTATGAGCAATGGAGGTCAGTAAGAGATTCTGACAGTTATGCCCTGGATCATAATATTCATGGGATAGAAACACTGATGAAGGACAAGAAATTTGGAACGGTTGGCGCTGTTGCCTGCGATGCTAACGGCAATGTAGCCGCTGCAACAAGCACCGGCGGAATGACAAATAAAAAATACAACAGGGTGGGAGATACGCCTGTTATTGGAAGTGGTACTTACGCTAACAATAAAACATGCGCCATCAGTTGTACCGGTCATGGTGAGTTTTTTATAAAGGCTGTAGCTGCCTATGATGTAAGCTGTTTAATGGAATATAAAGGCTTTTCCCTGCAACAAGCCATGGAAGAAGTGGTGATGGATAAATTGGTTGCCATAGGCGGTGAAGGAGGTATGGTCGGTGTCGACCCATTGGGAAATGCTGCAATGATTTTCAACAGCGAAGGCATGTACAGAGCCATGCGCAGCAGCGATGGCAAGAATTTTGCTGCTATTTACAGATGATTGACTGTCGTTGTCTTATATCTTCAGGGTTTTCATGCATGGCACTAAAGGAGTGAAGTCAGAAGCGTTGTATTTTGCGCCTTAATTTTTTTGCGGCTGCTTCTTTACGCACTGAACCCGAACAAAAGCAATACTTAACTATCACTGCTTTATTTCAAATCAATACAAAATAGAATGAACGAAATGGCGGTCTGCCAAATAAAATCTACCTTACTGAAATAGCTTAAAAAATTATAGAAATTGGGCATTACATTTTAGCCGCTGTGTTTTTGGATTTGTTATTGAATGCAGCCTTTTTAAATTGAATTGTATCCTTTAGTTTGTTATTGTAAAAATTACCCCTATGAAACAAGCACGATTGGCAAAGATTCTTTGCTGTTCATTTCTGGTTGTGAGTGTGAGTTTGAAGAGCATTGCCCAGGTGGCCATTAATAATACTGCTGCACCACCCGATGCAAGTGCTATGCTTGATGTAAGCAGTGCCAATAAAGGTGTTCTTATACCACGGGTTGCATTGCAGGCAGCTAATAATGCTTCCCCTGTTGTATCACCAGCGAATAGTTTGCTCGTTTATAATACAGCTACCGCAAGCAGTGGTAATAATGCAGTTACTCCTGGACATTATTACTGGAATACGGGTACGGCTTCGTGGATACGTTTAAATCCAGAACTATGGAAAGTCAATGGTGATTCTATTTACACTTTGTACCGAAACACTGGCATTGGTACAGCTTCTCCAAGGGCAAGTGCTGTGCTTGATGTAACCAGCACTAATAGAGGAATTCTTATACCACGGGTTGCACTGCAGGCAGTTAATAACGCTTCCCCTGTTGTATCGCCGGCGAATAGTTTGCTGGTTTATAATACAGCTACAGCAGGGAGTGGTAATAACCAGGTTACGCCGGGACATTACTATTGGGATACGGTCGCCGTTTCGTGGAAACGTGTAAGCCCAGAACTATGGAAAGTCAGCGGTGATTCTATTTACACTTTGTACCGTAATACTGGCATCGGCACAGCTTCGCCAAAGGCAAGTGCTGTGCTTGATGTAACCAGCACTAATAAAGGAGTTCTTTTGCCACGTGTTGCATTAGTAGCAGCTAATAATGCTGCGCCTGTTGTTTCACCAGCACACAGCCTGCTTGTTTTTAATACTGCTACATCAGGCAGTGGTGCTAATGCTGTTACTCCGGGACATTACTATTGGGATACTGTCACCGTTTCCTGGAAACGTGTAAATGCACTTCCTCCTGAATTATGGAAAGTCAATGGTGATTCTATTTACACTTTGTACCGTAACACCGGCATTGGTACAGCTTCACCTAGAGCAAGTGCAGTGCTTGATGTAACCAGCACTAATAGGGGAATTCTTATACCACGGGTTGCGCTGCAGGGAGTTAATACAGCTTCCCCCGTTGCATCACCTGCAAATAGTTTGCTCGTTTACAATACAGCTACAGCGGGCGCTGGTAATAACATGGTCACGCCGGGACATTATTTTTGGGACACAGTCGCTGTTTCGTGGAAACGTTTAAGTCCGGAACTCTGGAAAGTTAACGGCGATTCTATTTACACCTTGTACAAGAACACTGGTATTGGTACAGCTTCGCCAAAAGCAAGTGCTGTACTTGATGTAACCAGCACTAATAAAGGAGTTCTTTTACCTCGTGTTGCATTACTAGCAACTAATAATGCTGCACCTGTTGTTTCACCAGCACACAGCCTGCTTGTTTTTAATACAGCTACAGCAGGCAGTGGTAATAATGCGGTTACTCCGGGACATTACTATTGGGATACGGTCGCCGTTTCCTGGAAACGTGTAAATGCGCTTCCTCCTGAATTATGGAAAGTCAATGGTGATTCTATTTACACCTTGTACCGTAACACTGGTATTGGTACAGCTTCGCCTAAGGCAAGTGCTGTGCTTGATGTAACCAGCACTAATAGAGGAGTTCTTTTACCACGTGTTGCATTACAGGCAGCTAATAATGCTGCTCCTGTAGTTTCACCCGCACACAGTCTGCTTGTTTTTAATACTGCTACGGCGGGCAATGGTAATAATGCTGTTACTCCGGGACATTACTTTTGGGATACAACCACTGTTTCGTGGAAAAGGTTAAATCCAGAACTATGGAAAGTCAATGGTGATTCTATTTACACCTTGTATCGCAACACGGGTGTCGGCACAGCGTCGCCTAATGCAAGTGCAGTGCTTGATGTAACCAGCACTAATAAGGGTGTTCTTTTGCCACGTGTTGCATTACAGGCAGCTAATGTTGCAACTCCTGTAGTTTCACCAGCACACACTCTGCTTGTTTATAATACAGCTACAGCGGGGGCTGGTAATAATATGGTTACCCCCGGACATTATTTTTGGGATACACTCACTGTTTCGTGGAAAAGGTTAAACCCAGAACTATGGAAAGTTAATGGCGATTCTATTTACACTTTATACCGCAACACGGGCATTGGTACAACTTCGCCTAATGCAAGCGCTGTGCTTGATGTCACCAGCACTAATAAAGGTGTTCTTTTACCACGTGTTGCATTGCAGGCAACTAATATTGCTGCACCAGTTGTTTCACCTGCACACAGTTTGCTTGTTTTTAATACAGCTACAGCCGGGGCTGGTAATAATATGGTTACCCCAGGACATTACTTTTGGGACACATCTGCCATTTCCTGGGTACGTTTAAATGCAGGAGCGGGTTCTTCTGAATTGTGGAAGCTCAGCGGCGATACTATTTATACTACATACCGCAATGTTGGTATTGGCACTTCTTCGCCCGAAAAATCTGCAAAACTTCATATAAAAACGAGCGACAGCACTATTGGTTTTTTGGTATCTGGTACTTATGATACAACCTCCGTTGGTACAATCCCCGTACTTGGTGCAGGCAGCAGGATGCTGTATTACCCAGGACCCGGCATTTTTAGGGCTGGACGTGTAACCGGGAATGCATGGGATCCTGTAAATGCAGGTAGGTTATCTGTTGCAATGGGTTCCAATACAATTGCAAGTGGTCTTGGTTCAACTGCTTTTGGAAATGTAACAAAAGCAGGTAATTCTTTCACAACTGCAATGGGAGACAGCAGCAGGGCTATTGGATTTGCTTCTACTGCTATGGGATTAAAAACAACCGCAAAAGGTTTTGCTTCTACGGTCGTTGGTCTATATAACGATTCTGTATTGGTGGCCGATGAAAATGCTGTTACTAATCTTACACCTTTATTTATTGTGGGCAACGGAAGTTATTCTTTGAGAAGCAATGCAATGCTTGTACGCAAAGATGGAAACGTTGGTCTTGGTACCAGCGCTCCCCAGGCTCAACTTCACATGAATGTAACAAGTCCTGCAAATGGTTTGCTGATTACACAATCAATAGATGAACAGGTTGTTACTTCTGTACCCAATTTGGGAGATGGCTCAAGATTAATGTTTTATCCCGGCAAATCAGCTTTTAGGGCAGGCACTGTAACTGGTACCCAATGGAATGATGATAACGTTGGCTATGTAAGTTTTGCCGGTGGATATAACAATACTGCAGTTGGTGGTGCAAGTACTGCTTTTGGTCTTGAAAATATTTCAGCTGGTGCGATGAGCACGGCATTGGGCTATAACAACTATACGAATGGCGATGCCAGCCTTGCTACAGGACAGCTTACCCGCTCCGATGGAGATTACAGCACCACCACTGGTGACAACACGATTGCCAAGTCTTATGCAGAATTTGTGATTGGCAAAAACAACGATACGTTGTTATCAACAGCACCCAACCGATTTACCTGGAACCCTGACAATGCATTGTTGGTAGCGGGTAACGGAGCAAGTACCAATAGCAGGCATAATGCAATGGTGTTATATAAGAATGGAAATCTTGTTTTAAAAAACCCATCTGCAGTAACGGTTGATCCATTGTCATATACTACACCTGTTACTGGTGCCGGTACACGCATGATGTGGCTTCCTCAAAAAAGTGCTTTCCGGGCAGGTACTGTTAATGCGGATCAATGGGATGGCGCCAATGTTGGTTTGCATTCTTTTGCAGCCGGCAATGGTACGAAAGCGTTTGGTGGAAGTAGTTTTGCAATTGGTAATCAATCTGCAGCTTATGGCTCATCATCATTTTCAAGTGGGATATCAACCATTACAAAATCATTGGCTGAATTTGTAATAGGACAGTACAACGATACACTCTTGTCAACCAGTCCTGATCCTGCAAACTGGATTGGAGGCAATGCTCTTTTTATAGCTGGAAATGGCACGCCTGGTACACGAAGCAATGCAATGGTTGTATATAAAAATGGTAATACAGATCATAGTGGTTATACCCGGCTTGGTGAGATCGCTAATGCTGCACCAACCATAAAACTAAAAAAACTCACAGGCACAAGTAATGTTGCGGCGGATGCTTCGGTAAGTGTTGCTCATGGCCTAACTGCCACCAAAATTATATCAATAAACATTTTAATGGATGGCAGTCCCACGCTTGTGAGTGTTCCGCCATCTTACACCTATACTGCCGGTTATGAATACCAGTATCATGTTACTTCTACAGATATAGTTGTCATTAACACTGCTTCAAACAGTGCCAATGTTTTGGGAAAAGCATTTACGATATTGATCACTTATGAAGAGTAACATTTGCGAAAGGAAATAAATCTAGCCCTTAAGCGGAATAGATAAAACAAATTCTTTCATGGTTTGATGTTATATTTAAAGGATATTCCCATTATTGACCATTAAAACATCACCATGAAAAAATCAATTGCTTTATTTGCCCTTTTTGTATTTTTTATGCAGGTTGCTATCGCCCAAAATGTGGGGATAGGTACAACCACACCCACGGCAAAACTGCACGTGGAAACTGGAGCCACCAATTTTACCACGGTCGGGGTTTTAATAACAGGTACAGCTGATTTAGCCGATGGTGGAACAGGGTTGAGCCCTAATTTAGGAGCGGGAGCAAGGGTTATGTTTTATCCTTACAGATCTGTGTTCAGAGCAGGCACTGTTACTGGAACAGAGTGGGATGTAAGTAATGCGGGGCAGTTTTCAACAGCTTTTGGCAAGTCCACTATTGCACACGGAAGGGCCAGTACTGCAACGGGGGAATATACTATTGCAAGGGGAGAAGGTGCACTTGCGATTGGAATGTACAACGATCCCATTCTTGCTGCGCCAGAAATATCTCCATATCTTAATACTCCATTGTTCCTGGTTGGCAACGGTACTCCTGTTCTTAGAAGGAATGCGTTTGTAGTTTACTGGTCGGGAAACGCTGATATTTCCGGCTTTACACGGCTTGGTAAAATAGATGACGCTTCTCCAAGAATAAAAATGAAAAAAATAACCGGCATCACCCCCAATACTTCTAATCCGAACACTGTTCTAATTATAAACGACGGTGTCCCGGATGGTGCAAAAATTTTATCAGTTGATGTTATTGTAAGAGATGGTGTGGGTTACGGGTTTATTCCAAATACAGAAAATGGTTCCACCTATACTGTTAACCTTGCGCCTGACCTCGGTGGGTCAATAGTTATTGGTGTAAAATCAGTTGCATTAAGTTCATACGTAATGGGAAAGGCTTTTACCATCTTGCTTGTTTACGAGGAGTAGCATTCTTCCGGGAGATTAGCACCTTATCTTTGCAATGCTGCTGATGAAGACTGTCGCTGCGTTATGCGTAGAGGAAAGTCCGGACAGCACAGGACAGCCGCCGGTTAATGGCCGGCCGTTTGCATTGCAAATGAGGGATAGTGCCACAGAAAATAACCGTCTCGCTTCATGCGGGATAAGGGTGAAAATGTAAGGTAAGAGCTTACGGTGTTGTATGGTAACATACAGCAGGGGTAAACCACGGGCGCTGAAATGCCATGTATAGGAATGATCGAAGGTCGTTCGCCTGAGTTATCCGCCACAGCGGATATGCGTTCCAGGGTAGGCAGATACATTTCACCAGTAATGGTGGAAGCAGATAAATGACAGAGCTTTGATAGTCTTAAGATTATCGAAGAACAGAATCCGGCTTATGCAATTGGCAGCAAATTATTAAGGGAGCCTTGGCTCCCTTTTTCTTTATATACCCTTTATACTTTAAATACTTTACTGGTATCTTTCATTAATAAGCTCCTGTACTGCATCCAGCATTTTCAGTTGTTGTTTTAAATGTCCATGTTGTGCCTCCACATTCAGGTAAGGGATATTATGCCGGGATGCATACACAGATAGTGAGCCATCATCTTTGACCTGTTTTTTTTGCAGCACCACATTCATTTTTTTCTTTTTGAAAAATTCGTAGATAGCTGCATTGGTGGTAAGAAAAAAATCATCTGCATCTTTTGCGGGATTGACATAAATTTTTTGTGCTTCATTTTTAAAACTGCGTATGGTAAGGTTGCCTTCTGTGTTGTTATGAAGTGCTATCACGAATGTTTGACTGTCAACATACTTATGTAAAAAAACATCCGCGGCACGTTTTACCAGTGAGTCAGCTTCAGCGGTGTAATCGCCATTGGAATCTAACGTAGCTTTTCGGCCCTGTGCAGAATAAATACGGTTCGGATCAAACTTGAAATTTTTGTTTCCCAGTTTGAATTGTACATAACGGTCTTTCTCACATTGCCATGTTACAAAACAACCGTGTTCGTATTTCTTCATCATTGCTTTGGCGGCTTCTACTGCTGTGGTTTCGTTTTCGTGTACGTGTATGAACATGATACCCGGCTGCTCAGTAGCACATGTCTTATCAAAAATGATCTTTGCATCGCCGCACCATACCATGTCAAAACCGGTACTGAATTCTTGCTGCGCAAACAGGCAGTTGCAAAAAAACAAGGGTGCGAAAGCGAATAGTTGTTTCATGAATAAGAGTGATTGATAGATAAACGTATGTATGACTAAAATATTACTTGTAATGTAGTTCCACCCGAAATGTGAGCAGGTAGCAGACATCGTAGCCTGTCTATTTGCCAGTTAAATATTTTTTGCAGGCTTTTTGATTCCTTTATCTTTAATTAGAAATTATAGCCACCCGCTTTAACAACTAATTGACGAACGCCATCACATTAAAAACTAAAATCGAAAAAAATGAGCACAAAGACAATTGGATTGATCGTGATATTAGGCGCCATACTGGTATTTGGTGGATGCGCCTGTACAGGTTATAACGGCCTGATTGGCCAGGATGAAAATGTAAAAAAATCCTGGAATAATGTACAAAGTGAATACCAGCGCAGAACTGACCTGATTCCTAATCTTGTAAACACAGTAAAAGGCGCTGCCAATTTTGAACAGCAAACATTGGTACAACTGGTAGAAGCCCGTGCTAAAGCCACTTCCGTAAATATAAGTGCAGATAACCTTACGCCTGAAAAGCTGGCTGAATTCCAGCAGGCACAGGCACAGGTGAGCAGTGGTATTGGCAGGTTGCTGGCCGTGGTTGAAAATTATCCTGAACTAAAAGCCAATCAAAACTTCCAGGCATTGCAGGCGCAACTGGAAGGAACTGAGAACAGGATCAAAGTTGCCAGGAACGATTTTAATGCTGCCGTGCAGGAATACAACGTAAAAGTCCGTTCCTTTCCTATGAACCTGCTTGCCGGTATGTTTGGCTTCAAGGCCAAAGAGGGTTTCAAAGCCGATCCTGGCAGCGAACGTGCACCTGATGTAAAATTCTAAAGATTAACACGTGGGCATATTTTCATTCCGGAAGCGAGATGCTTCCGGTTATTTTTCAGCAGCCGAAAAGGAAGCCATTCTCAATGCCATACGGCAGGCAGAACAACGCACCAGTGGTGAGGTAAGGATCTTTATAGAAAACCGTTGCCGCTTTGTAGATGCTATTGACCGTGCTGCTGAAATTTTCTTTTCATTAAAAATGCATGCTACCGAACAGCGCAATGCTGTATTGGTATACCTGGCTATGAAGGACAGGCAATTTGCCGTGTTTGCCGATGAAGGAATTTATAAAGTTGCCGGGGCAGGTTACTGGAATGAAAGAGCTGAAGAAATGTTGCTGCATTTTAAGAAGGAAAAGCATGCCGAAGGTCTTGTAAAGGTGATTAGTCATATAGGTGATGCATTGACTCATCATTTTCCTTACGATAGAGAAATAGATAAGAATGAATTACCTGATGATATTGTATTTGGAAAATAAACGATTAGCAGGATCAAAATGAAATACAGGTTTACCATATTATTCTTGCTGATCGCTGCCTTCGCATGGTCGCAAAAAGTACTTCAAGGCCTTCGCCGCCAAAGCTGGTAAATGACTATGTACAACTGCTCACTCCGGACCAACAGGCCGATCTTGAACATAGACTGGTTGCCTATGACGATACTACTTCAATACAAATAGCTGTAGTGATCGTTAACACCCTTAATGATTATGATCCTGTTGATTATGCCGTAAAACTTGGCCGTGAATGGGGCGTCGGGAATAAGAAAACAAATAATGGGGTTATATTTCTTGTATCTACTGACCTCCCTAACCGGACAGTTTTTATTGCCCCGGGATACGGGCTCGAAGGTGCATTGCCAGATATTACCTGTAAACAAATTGTAGATGCAGAAGTAATACCACAGTTCAAACAGGATAATTATTACCGGGGTATAAGTAATGGAATTGACGCGATCATAAAAGCAAGCCGTGGCGAATACAAAGCGCCGGAGGGATATCGCAAAGGAAATAAAGGCAAGGCGGTCGGTGGAGGAGCTTTTGTTTTTATCATTATACTGATCGTTGTAATATTAATTCTCAGCCGTGGTGGCGGCCCCCGTGGAGGCATGATGAGCCGCAGGGGTTTTGGTGGTATTGCTGCCTTACCATTCCTCTTTCCTGGAGGAGGAAGTGGGGGAGGATGGAGCGGCGGCGGCGGGGGCAGCAGTGGTGGAGGAGGCTTCGGCGGTTTTGGGGGTGGCAGTTTTGGCGGCGGTGGTGCTGGCGGAAGCTGGTAAGCTTTGGGATTACCCTAATGAAAACACAAACTGCACTCAAATAAAAAAGCCACTCATAGAAATGAGTGGCTGCTTTTTTCTTAACCCTAAACGCAATTGTACTGCATGAACAATTGTCTATAAAAATAGTGTAATTAAATCTAAAAATAAAAACCGCCTGTTTTAGCAAACGGTTTTCGTAAAGGGATAAGAAGAAAACAAGTAAGGTATGTGACGCTGCAACTATTCATTCCCCTCTTTGCAGTCTTGGACGGTTGTCATTTTTATACTGAACTTTTATGATACCTCAACTTTCAGGCATAATAAATTTAAAAGATTGAAAACATCTTTATGCCTGTTGTTTTTTATTTTATAAAAAATCACAGGCTGCTGAACAGAGCTATTTGCTGAATTATTGCCTGCCAATTGAAAGGCCTTTACAAACACCGTCTTTGTAAACAAAATATCAGTTTTATCATCTATCATAAAGACAAGTTTATCAAGCGATACTAAATTCACAAGAGCTTCTATTTCATATTGACACCCTTTGAATTTTTCTGAAAAACTTCTGAGATCCATAAATACCACATCGCTTTGACTCACTAATTTTTTCAGTACTTCTTTCCAGTTATCATCACGACAAAAAAATTCATTCACCCTGTGTGTTCCATCCATGTCTGGCAGTATGTCGGCTCTTGAAATATTTTGCTTTATCGACTCTTCATCTTCGCAAAAAGAATTTTTTAGTTTACCTCTTACATAAGAAATGATCTCATGAGGTTCTATAGTGGTTGTGGCGAGGTCGGGACCGGAGATCATTTGAATGCTGCCTGCATAGCGCCAATGTTTCAGCACTCTTTCAAATAAATAGCGGCTTGCATCCCCCAGGGCAAACACTCTAAGCAAGAGCAATCGTGGCGATACTTGTTTTAATTTTCTTTTTCGTAAAAAATAAAATAAAATATAGCCTGAAATTTTATAGGCAGGGAATGCTGTAAATGAAATGAGGGCATATAGAGGGCTGTTAGAGTATATAAAAACAGCGTACGTAATATTGAATAAAAGCAAGCAGGCATCTGCATTTAATTGCATATCGTTTATCCATTTATTGATATAGAGGTATTTAATTCCTTTTAGGGTTATCCATGCCAATATTATTACGATCAGGGTTGAAAGCAGCAGCCATATAATTAAGGTACCGTTGTTGTCAAACCGATTAGTCCAATTTTCAAAAAAAGAAAGATGATTGTTTGTGTAATAAAAAAGAATGGCGGGCCCAGACAGCGTGATAACGAAAAATGATAAAACAAAAAGGCCGGCTGCTCTTATCCATTTAATCCTGCAGAGGAGAATAAGAACAAGTGGAACAAAGTTGAAGTAAGTCAGGGATAACAATGCATTCCAATAAGTTGTTTTGTTATTGGCCAAACTGGCCCAGGATATGTATAAGCATATAACATAAATAAAAAAAATGATTGCTGTTATGATGAGTTGTTCCATCCATCCCTTTGCCAGCAGGATAACAGAAACCGGGTAAAGAGGGAAAGAAAACACGATAAAGAAATGCATAAACTGACCTATGCCGCTATGTTGGATAGATTGACCATAACAATAAGAAGTAATGGCAGAAAATACAAGGCACGTAGCGATATAAACAAACCAATGGAACCCCAATGTTTCTTTTGCACGATAAAATATTTTAGAACTGGTATCTGTTAACTGTGACAGTTCTGTTATTTGAAATGCAAGTTCAAAATCTAAGTCATGTTGTATGCTTACAGTTTCAGAGGTAACGATGCCTGACTTGTAGCCCATGCCTTTTACAAGTGCTTTTTTATAGAAGTATATTAATAAAAAAGATGCGGGAAAGGCAATTAAGAAGGCAATAATGAAAACAATCACGATCAATCCTGGCAATAAGGTTGGTAATATATCTATCATAGAAAGTGAGACTAAAAATAGTGGTGAAATACCAGATTCTATTTTCTGTATGGCGGTTTTCCCAAAGAAGGATAAAATCTTTTTTGAAAATATTTATAGAGAAATGGTTTACCCAACCCGAATTTTTGAATACTCAAATGGAAGTTTTAACTATTGAGCCGGTACGAGGGTTTTGAGATATAATTTTCCTTTAGTATTCCTTAAATATTAGTTTTAAATTTATCGGGTAAAAGCAACTAAGACGATATTTTTTTCGCTTACAATATTGTAACCAAACAAACTATTTTGCCATGAAAAAATTAATCCTTTTACCAGGGTTTTTCCTCGGTTTACTGAACGTATCATATGCCCAATGGCCTGCAAAATATAACGGAGCAGGAAATGGGATGGATGCTGTTACCGGGATGGTAGTGGACAATTCTGGGAACGTGTATGTCACCGGCTATGCATATGGCGGTGCAGCCACTGATAATGATTATGTAACTATTAAATATAATTCAGGTGGCGTAAAACAGTGGACTGCAAAATACAACGGGCCGGGTAGCGGAAGCGATGTGCCCAATTCAATTTTTGTTGACAATTCAGGAAATGTATACGTAACTGGCAGCAGCGATGCACTTACAGGTACTTTTGTTGATATGGATGCTGCTACGGTAAAGTATAATACTGCAGGCGTTCAGCAATGGGCAGCCAGGTATAGCGGAACTATACAAAGGGCGGATGCAGGTAACGCTGTAAAAGTGGATGCGTCAGGTAATGTATATATCACAGGTTATACCAGTGTAAAACCTCTTGGAACGAAGAAGTTTTATCTCACGATTAAATATAATTCTGCAGGGATTCAGCAGTGGCTGCAAACTTTTACAGGGCTGGCACGCACCAATGGAAAGGATGATGTGGCCGTTGGCATTGCCCTTGACGGATCGGGTAATGTATATGTTACGGGTTATATTATTGCTGCTGCCTCTGGCTATGCAGGACAAAAAGATTATCTCACTATCAAATATAACAATGCCGGTGTACAGCAATGGACCCAGCAATATAATGGCCCCGGTAATTCTTTTGATATTCCTTCAGCGATTGCTGCTGATAATGTTGGCAATGTAGTCGTTACAGGTTATAGTGTCGGCAGCGGGTTTGACTATACTACTATCAAGTACAATACAAGCGGGGTACAGCAATGGCTTGCACGCTATAATGGCCCTGCCAGTGGTTCTGACATTCCCTATGCTCTTGCATTAGATGCTTCGGGCAATGTTTATGTAACTGGTGGTGATCAGAAAATAATATACAACTCAGACTTTCTTACTGTAAAATATAATGCTGCAGGTGTTCAGCAATGGGCGTCCCGCTACAACGGCCCAAAGAATGATAATGATGAAGGATATGCACTTGCGGTTGACGGGTCGGGCAATGTTTATGTAACAGGGTATGTTAACGGTACAAGTCCAAGCTGGGATATTGCAACTATAAAGTATAATGCCTCTGGCGTGCAGCAATGGGCCAAAACCTATAACGGCCCTAAGGACAGTGCAGATGTTGGAAACAAAATTGGAGTGGATGGTTCGGGAAATGTTTATGTGGCTGGAGCTTCTACAGGCAGCACATCTGCATGGGACTATACGATCATAAAGTATTCAGCTTCCGGTGTTCAGCAGGCTTCATTTGCCCGTGGATCTGGTTCTGGAATTCTCCAGGCCCAGCCTGAGGCTTCAAATGTTCTTGCACTAAGTGTACCAAGGAATTTTGTTTTATACCAGAATTACCCCAATCCATTTAAAGGCTCAACAGTGATTGATTATTACCTGCCAAAGTCATCCAATGTTTCTATTGTTATTAGCGACGCACTTGGAAGAGTAGTAAAAGAAATAAACAATACAAATATGCCGGCAGGAAAATATTCTGTAAATGTGAACGGCGAAAAATTACATACAGGTTATTATTTCTATAAGATCGTTACAAACGAATTTACTGACACAAAACGAATGCTTTTAATAAAGTAAGTCGATGATCAGGGGTTTTTTATAAGTACACGGAGCCAATTGGTTTCGTGTACTTTTTTGTAGATTGCTGAAATAACCAAACCAACCAAAATGAAAAAAATAATTATGGTGATACTAATATCCGCTTTTAGTGCTGGAGTTAGTGCACAATCAAATAATCCTAATTACGATAAATTATTAGCCGATTCATTAGGTGCAGATGAGTATGGCATGAAATCGTATGTTCTTGTTATACTAAAAACCGGGACAAAAGAAATTGAAAGCAAGGAGATAAGGGATAGTGTATTCAGGGGACATCTTACAAATATTGGTAGGCTCGCCAAGCTGGGAAAATTAGTTGTAGCAGGTCCATTAAGGAAAAATGAAAGAGCCTACAGGGGCATTTTTATTTTCAATGTAAAAACGATTGAAGAAGCCAATGATCTATTGAGTACAGATCCCGCGATAAAAGAAAAGCTGCTTGATGCAGAATTGTTTCAATGGTATGGATCGGCTGCTTTGCCGGTGTATTTACAAGTACATGAAAAAATAGAGAAAAGCAAACCTTAAACTGTCGCTGCTAAACCATTTATTAGACGCTCGGCCTTATTATTTATTTTCCTTTATTACAGTAGTATATGCCCATCTATCGTGCCACGGAAAACCGCCGAATGTGCTGAATGGCTCAAGAGGTACAAATCGTATAAGTGATCTCATCAAGGCATTTTTCCATGTAATTGGTAAGCCATCAATATCAACTGCCGTGGTACCTGTAATTAGTTTTCCTACTGTTTTCCCTTTGCTTACGCCTTCCATTAAGAAATAGTAAAGAAAATAAATGAAAAAAGCTACGCCCAAAAAGTAAAATTCAAAACCAGTCCGACTAAAAGTTTGGTTAGAGACTAAGGACTGGTTTAATGGTAATAAAAGTATACCTGCAATAAAATTTAATCCATAATAAACAACAAGATCAATAAGATAATTGGCAAACCTTATACCGACAGAAGCAGGACAAAAAAAAATTTCTTCCTCAATATTCTGCAGGTAATCTTTTTGGTTTTCCATGTGTATTTTTTTATTTAAAAGCATTCAAACCCGTTACATCCATACCTGTTATCAGCAAATGAATATCGTGTGTGCCTTCGTACGTGATCACACTTTCAATATTCATCATGTGGCGCATGATTGGATATTCGCCTGTAATGCCCATGCCGCCAAGCATTTGCCTTGCATCGCTTATTACATTCTTTGCCACTTCACAACTGTTTCTTTTAGCCATGGAAATTTGCGCAGGCGTAGCACGGCCTTCATTCATCAGCACACCAAGACGCCATACAAGCAATTGGCCCTTGGTAATTTCAGTGATCATCTCCGCCAGCTTTTTTTGCTGTAACTGGAACCCACCGATTGGCCTGTCAAATTGTATGCGTTCCTGCGAATAGCGAAGGGCTGTATCGTAGCAATCCATGGCAGCGCCCAATGTACCCCAGGCTATACCATAACGGGCCTTGCTTAAACAACCCAACGGACCTTTCAAACCTTTTACATTCGGTAAAATATTTTCTTTCGGAACTTTTACATTGTCAAAAACTAATTCGCCGGTAGCGCTTGCACGCAGGCTCCACTTGCCATGAGTAGTAGGTGTGCTAAAGCCTTCCATGCCACGCTCCACTATTAATCCACGGATAACCCCTTCTTCATCCTTCGCCCACACCACTGCCACCTGCGAATAAGGTGCATTACTGATCCACATTTTACTGCCATTTAAAATAACATGATCGCCGGCATCTTTTATATTGCTGAGCATGCCGCCTGGATCACTACCATTATCGGGCTCGGTAAGTCCAAAACAACCCAACCATTCGCCGCTGGCTAATTTGGGTAAATATTTGTGGCGTTGTTCTTCGTTGCCATACGCATAAATCGGATACATCACCAAAGAACCCTGCACCGATGCAGTGCTGCGTACGCCACTGTCGCCACGCTCCAGTTCCTGCATCATTAAACCATAGCTAATATAATCGAGACCGCCACCGCCATATTCAGTGGGAACTGTCGGCCCAAAGCAGCCAAGATCGCCCATTTGTTTTACGATCTGCTGCGGAAATTCCGCCCGTTGCGCATAGTCTTCAATAATGGGTGATATCTCTTTTTTTACATAAGCCCTCACACTGTCCCTTATCATCTTGTGTTCTTCGGAAAGCAATTCGTCGAGCAAATAATAGTCCGGGCTTTGAAACAGGTCTTGTGGCATGGTATCGTTGTTTGGAGGGTGCAAATGTAAATTTTCAAATGCACTAAAACTTATGAAGTTGTGTTAGTGTTCGAAACCCCGGCGAATGCTGTGATTATTTTTATGTTCTTTTGGCTTGATCCATTCTTCGATAACTCAGAGGAACCAAGGATCAAGGCGGAAAATGTTCTTTTACTTTTTTTGCGGAAAAAAAGTAAAGCAAAAAAGCCGCCCACAAACGATGACAGCCCGTTTGTGGGGACAGCTATGTGGAGCTGCATTGCATAGTAAACTCTGCTTTTTCAGCTACTATCTGGTTCAACTAAAACCAACAATAATGCGACTTGGATTTTATGAACAGCATTAAGGAATTACTGCCTGGCACTACAGTAGCACAAAAGCTTAATCAGGGAACCGACCCGAAATCGCGGGGTATCCGATTTCGGGGGTCTTTTTTTGGTACTTTTTTGGACAAGCAAAAAAGTACATAGAAATGGATTAAACAATGTCCGGATGAAACAATGCACTTTGAAAACAAATAGTTCAACACCGCAGTATTAACCTTAAATCCAAAACTATAAACCTTCCCACCCTTACCTTTGCCGCCAAATTTTAGGGCTATAATATAATGATCAGTGCAAAAAATATTACCCTCGCCTATGGCAAAAGGGTATTGTTCGACGAAGTAAACCTCAGTTTCATAAAAGGAAATTGTTATGGTGTTATTGGTGCTAACGGCGCCGGTAAATCAACTTTTATAAAAATCCTGGCCGGCGAAATAGAACCCAATAAAGGCACGGTTGAGATCACAAAAGGCGAACGCCTCGCCATGCTGAGCCAGAACCAGTTTGGCTTTGATGAAAACAAAGTGCTGGATACGGTGATAATGGGGCATAAGCATTTGTTTGATGTGATGCATGAGCGGGAAACCATTTATGCCAAAGAAGACTTTACAGAAGCCGACGGAATGAAAGCTGCTGACTTGGAACATGATTTTGGCGAAATGGGTGGTTAGAAGCCGAAAGCGATGCAGGCACTTTGCTTAGCAGTCTCGGAGTCGTGGGGCAATACCACCAAAGCCTGATGAAAGATATACCTGGCAATTTGAAAGTGCGGGTGTTGCTGGCGCAGGCCATTTTTGGTAATCCCGATATCCTTTTGCTTGATGAACCTACCAACGGACTTGACATTGAAACCATTGGCTGGCTCGAAAACTTTTTGGCCGATTATCAAAATATAGTTTTGGTCGTCAGTCACGACCGTCACTTTTTGGATGCGGTTTGTACGCATGTGGCCGACGTGGACAAAGCCAAGATCAAAATTTATACCGGTAACTACACTTTCTGGTACGAGAGCTCTCAATTGATGGCCCGCCAAATAGGCGATCGTAATAAAAAGAATGAAGAAAAGCGCCAGGCGTTGCTCGACTTTATTGCACGCTTTAGCGCCAACGCTTCTAAAAGCAAGCAGGCCACAAGCCGTAAAAAAGCCCTGGAGAAACTGGTCATCGAAGAAATTGAACCCAGTAACCGTAAATATCCCGGTATTATTTTTCAGCCATTGCGGGAAGTGGGCAACCAGATACTAAACGTAGAAAAGCTGAGCAAAACAGTGGATGGCCGCCCGTTGTTTGATAAAGTTTCTTTCAGCATCCACAAGAACGATAAGATCGCTTTTTACAGCAGAGACCCGCTGGCTGTTACTTATTTTTTCGACATTATTAACGGCGAAGCAAAGGCCGACCATGGCAAATATGAATGGGGCACTACGGTAACAAAAGCTTACCTGCCCCTGGAAAATGCTGATTTTTTCAAGCAGCCCGTGCCCATGATGGATTGGCTGCGCCAGTTTGTACCGCCCAATGTAACCGATGCCGATGAACCCTTCCTGCGTGGATTTCTAGGAAAAATGCTTTTTAGCGGTGATGAAATTGCCAAGAAAGTAAATGTATTAAGCGGTGGCGAAAAGGTTCGCTGTATGATCAGCCGTATGATGCTGCAGAGTCCAAACTGCATTATACTCGATCAGCCCACCAACCACTTGGATCTTGAAAGCATACAAAGTTTTAACGAGCAGTGTGTTGCCTACAAAGGCGTGGTGCTGCTTACCAGCCATGACCATACTTTTATGGAAACCGTTGCCAACCGTATTATCGAACTCACCCCCAAAGGCATTATCGACCGCCTGATGACCTTTGATGAATACCTTGAAGATGAAAGAGTAAAAGCGCTGCGGGAAGAGATGTACGGGGAGTTGGTGTAGAGATGGGAAGTAAATAGAGTATATAAGGTATAAAAAGTAAAGAAAGTTGATGGCTGGTTGAAAGACCGGCCCTTTTTTTTCTGCGCAAGCGAAAGTACATAAAGCAACATCCTTGTGTCACTCCCTTGTACTGAATACCAATAAGGAACTTTATTGAAACTTGATAGTTCCAAAAGCCTTTCCCTCATATCACCTGATTTTTACTATTTTACACCGTTATCCAATTTTAACTCTACTGCTTTGATTAATCTAAATCCTGAACAGATAGCCTTCGAAAGCATTAGTAAGAACTTGCTTGTTTCTTGTTCTGTAAAACCGGCAACAAGAAGCCTTAAGGCAAAACATTTAAAAGTATAACTGGGAAAATCTAAGGATATGAAAAAAGGATTACAAATTATTTCCATACTACTTCTATTAGCAAGTATATACATATCAGTGGAATTTTTTAAGGTAATGAAAGAGCATTTCACGTATACCGGTAATGGAGATTTAAAAATGGATGCAACTGGTCAGGTTGGGGATTTTATTGGTGGAATTGTTGGCACAATATTTTCTTTAACCGGTTTTTTAATGCTGTTTCTAACATTCAGACAGCAAAATGATTCCTTTAAAGAGGAACGATTTGAAAGTAATTTTTTTGAGTTTATAAAATTTCATAGAGAAAATATTAATGAATTAAAATTTGAAATGTTTGAAAAAGACAAGGATGAGTTAGAAGGAGATAAATTATCTAAAACAAACTATGAAGGCAGAGGGGTATTTGTTGCGTTCTTCAAACAGTTTTTGCAATGCAGCAATGAACTGAAACAGTTTTTCGATAAACCAAAAGAAGAAATTTTCAAGGATGTATATCTTGAAACCTTGAAGAAAATATCTGAAGAGAGGGAAAGTGAAATCCCTTACCGTTTTTTAGCAAGAATTGATATTGCGTATTCAATTGTTTATTATGGTGTTAACCACGATGGGGTTTTAATATTAAAGAAGGTTTTCAAAGACAGATATAGAGATGGCTTTATAGAGAGCTTATTAAAATATATATGCTTAAAACCAACAATGGATTCTCCTATATGGCATAAATGGAGGAAACTTTCAAAACGAAATAGTTTTGTTAGTCGCAAAAACATAACTACTGAGATTTACAAGAAAAGAAAAAATAAAACAAAAATTTTATCATTACAAGAAATTGACAACCTTACCCCGGACCAGGAAATAATTTGGAATTATACAAACAGATTTACAAAATATTATGAAGGACATCAACTTAGACTGGGCCACTATTTTAGACATTTTTATCAAGCAGTCAATTTTGTAAATGATCAGGGATTTTTAACTTATAAAAGAAAATATGGTTACGTTAAAACACTTAGAGCTCAGCTCTCAACCTATGAACAAGCTGTGTTGCTCCTTAACAGTCTTTCCAAAATGGGTAACATTTGGGAATTAATGCCTGACTACAATTCGTCATATTTTCCTTGGATTGATTCGAAAAGAAAAAAGAATAAACAATTAATCACAAAGTATAATTTGATAAAAAATTTGCCCGGAGAGACATTGTATGGAATTCCGTTTAAGTTTTTTTACCCAGAAGTACAATATGAGTTAGATAATAAAAAAAGAAACAATAATATTTATACCTAATTAAATAGTGATTATACAATTTTAATGTGAAAATTTCAGAATAATAGGTTGTACAACATGAAGTATAGACTTTAAAGCAAGCGTTTCTTGAAATGCCTGAAGATTTATAAACCTAGAATTAAAATGATATATTATTTTAGTAATTACAAAGTCAATATATGAATATAAAGGTAAAGTCAAAAATAGAGTATGCAAGGAAGCATGAAATGGGATTATTAGAATTGCGCAATTGTGGCTTAACAGAATTCCCACGTGAAATATTTGATTGCGATCACCTAGTAAATATCAATTTGGGAAATGACGACTATTGCTTGCCAGAAATGAAAAATAGAATTGAATTTATTCCTGAGGATATAATCAATTTGGCAAAGTTGGCAAAGCTAGACTTAAGTAATAATTCATTAAAAGAGGTAAGCGAATCTCTAACGAAGCTAAAAGGGTTGGAATATCTGCATTTAAACGGAAACAAGCTTAAAGACATTCCATCAAAATTGGTCTCCATGCCGAGCTTGAAAAAATTATTGCTTGATGGCAATCCATTTGAAATGTTGCCGCCGGAAATCGTTGCCCGGGGAATAGATTCAATAAGAAATTTTTTCAAAGAGTTAGATGAAAAGGATTACCTATACGAAGCTAAGTTGATAATTGTTGGGGAAGGCCGTGTTGGCAAAACTTGTATAGCGAATGCGCTCATAAATCCAGATTATAAATTATCAGAAGCGGAAAGCACGGAAGGAATACATATTAACCGTTGGATAATCCCGCGTTCGGAAATCATTGCTTTCAATCCTAAAATTCAGAGAGATTTACAAATAAATTTATGGGATTTTGGTGGCCAGGAAATATATCATTCAACACATCAATTTTTTTTAACTAAACGTGCAGTTTATTTACTTGTCACTGAATCAAGAAAAGAAGATAGACACGATGATTTTTATTATTGGTTGAACATTATTAGACTATTGGGAGATAACAGTCCAGTGTTTATGGTTTTAAATAAATGTGATCAACCAACTAAGGAACTTCCTATCAAGGAGTATATGGAGACTTTTCCAAACATTGTAGATTTTGCAAAAGTTAGTTTGACTGATGACTACAAAGAGTCATTTATTTCTTTCAAGAATAGTCTTGCAAGTTTAGCCTCCAATTTACCGCATATTGGCAATCCACTCCCAAAAACTTGGGTTGATATTAGGATAGATCTGGAAGAATTAAAACTCAGCGGCAAAAACTACATTACAGAGTATGAGTATTTAGAAATATGTAAGAGGAGATATCGGACAACAGAAAGCGCACTTTTCTTAAGTGAGTATTTTCATGATTTGGGAGTGACATTACATTTTCAAAAAGATTTAGAGTTAAAGGAAACTGTTTTTTTAAATCATGAATGGATTACAAAAGGGGTATACAAAGTATTAGATGATAGAATTGTCATCTCTAAAAAAGGAAGGTTTAGTACTGATGATATTAGAAGAATATGGAATGAAGAGGAATACAGGGCTAAGACAAGAGAATTACTTTCCCTCATGAAAAATAAGAAATTCGATTTGTGCTTTGAATTAGCAAATGGTGATTTTCTGATTCCCAGATTATTACCTGTGGACGAGATTGATCATGATTGGATTCATTCTGCGGAAAATCTGAAGTTTGAAATTCATTACAAGTTTATGCCGAAAGGCATTTTGACAAGATTGATTGTTAAAATGAATCAGGATATAGATAGGGAACTGTATTGGAGATATGGAGTGCTACTACAATATGAAGGAACGAAAGGAATCGTAAGAGAAAAATATTTTGAAAACAAAATCTCTATTGAACTATCTGGAAACCATTGTCGAGAATTTTTATTTATGATTCGTAAAGCTATCAATGAAATTCACAGGGATTTTAATCAACTCGACTTTGAAGAAATGGTGCCTTGCTCGTGTAGAGCTTGTAAACATTTAGCAGAACCACACTTTTTCCCATTTTCTTTATTGCTCAGATATGAACAGAAAGGCCTTGATAAAATTGTTTGCCCAACTAGCCTAGATGAAGTAGCTGTCGCAAATTTAACTAGTGAAGTGATTAAGGGAAATATGACAAGTGACCGAACAATAGTTTGTGAAAATAAGAACGCCGGATTGTTGAGCTCTATTGGGTTTAAAAATCTTCTTTTTTATCCAGAAAAAGATAGCAGTTCGGTTTATATGCAGATTAAAACAAGGCCGCATCTATTTGGTTTGCGTGATAGAGATTATTTAACCGATAAAGAAGTTGAGAAGTTAAAAATGCTTTACTCGAATTATTATTTATTGGATTATTACTGTTTTGAAAATTATCTATTTCATCCCGATAATATTGAATCCTTAAAGTTGGACGGATTTTCCAAGAAGGCCTATTTTGAGGATATTAAGGCTCAAAAGAATTCAAATAAATCGAAAATAATATCCAATTATAAAAAGGCTAGAGATTCTTATCAAGAATTCCGAATTGAACATGAAAAAGTTCGTGCTAAAGACAAAGAAGATGAAATAATTGCATACCTAGATTCGGATGATTTGGAGATATTTTTTAAATCTTATAGTATGAAAGACTATTATGATAAAAATTATATTTCTAAGTATGGTTTAACACATGCCGAACTTGTTAAAACTAATTGGTTCAGAAATAAATTAAATAAAATTTTGGAGGTCTAGTAATTACCTAATGCGAATGCACAGTTTTTGGCGCCCTATAATCGTTTTCCACCCATTCACTTCACAACAAAAGACAGGTTAGTGTTCTTGTAGGGCGGCTGTTGCACCAACTCCCGCATTTTTTTCACGCAATCAATAGCAGCCTCTTTTGCAAAATAATTCACTACCCAACTGGGCAGGCTGCCGCCCGGGTCGGCAAACAACTCGTAAACCAAGCGGGTTCGCCCGTTTTGTATCGGGTACAATACCCATTTCACCGTGGAGACATTCACCCGTACGATCCCTTCTTTTTCTGGCACCTGGCCTGCAATCGTATTGGCGTCTACCGTTATCACTTTTGTGGCCGGCTGCTGCCAGGCTTTCATGTGTACAACATAGTCCCGGTTCGATGCGGGCCACGGTATACTGAGTTCTGAATAATAATAGCATTCAGTTGCCGACGGCGGCCTTAAGTACTTCCATGTTTTGGTCTGCGGTATCCATTTTGGAGAGGCTGGTATATCGAATAATAAAGCGAGGACAGCTTCGGGTTTTGCGGCCAGTTCGAATTCCGACCGCATCTTTTTAATTCCGCTGCCTTCTGCATTTTTCAGAAATACTTTTATGCCATCCTGCTCTTTAGCCAGTTGCCAGTTTGCCTGGCACTGTCCCAAAAGGGGTGCTAAACAAATCACCATAAAAAGAAGGGTGTGTCGGAGCATCAAAATGGATAAGGCCGTAGTGATCGAAGAAAATTTGCAATAAAATTAGTTGTATACTGCATAGCATGTTGGTTGTAGGAAATAGTTTTTTAATTATTCCATACCACGAATGCAATAAAGGAGTGCTTTGGTCGCTCCTTACTCGTAAAGACCAGTTCACGACTTTTGAGACAGTCTCTTTAATTATTCGACTGCGTCCAAAATCACTTATTCTCCATTCTTTCAATTTTACAAATAAAACAGCAGGCCTCTGAATTGCGGGCATGCAGATACTCAACTTTTGGGTGCTCTTCAAATATTTTTTGGATAAGGAGATCAACATCATAATCACCAACCAACCTTGCAAAAACCATATTTTGTTGTTTGTTATAGCCAATTAAGGATAAAGGAAAGCTGAGTTTGTCTTCTTTTATTTCTGGAGGGAAGCGATAAATATCACTGTAAGGCTCGACTTCTTTTTTATTGATGAAAATCGGGCCCGGTTGGTTGAAGGCATTATTCATAGCAAACGGGCTGTGAGACAACAATAATCTCGCATCTTCTCCAACAATGAATGGCTTTAGTGATACCCTGCATGGGCCTTTGCCATTAGCGACCTGTTCAATCACTTCATGACCAAAATCATCCTTATAAGTTTCACGTATCCTGGCGGCATAGTCTTTACTCAAGGGAACAATTTTAAAATGGTTCATCTTACCAAATTTTAATACTGTAAAATTCACAACATTGCTAAAATGGAGCAACCCGAAACTTGCGGAGTTTTTATATCCCGAACAAGTTCAGGCGGGTTTGTAATGTCTGCTCGGCACCCTAATTGACATACGATAACCCACCATTTCGGCGTTCTGTATATTGCAGGCTAACTGTTTTGACTATTTGATCCGTACCGCCCTCATATTGTGTGTGCTATACTTTGCCTTGCCACGTTTGCAGGCACAAAATCTCAGTAATCTCCGGCAAAAAAAGATCCCTGTTTCTTCCACACCTTTAAGAATTGACAGCCTCAGCATTGTACCCGGTTCATTTTCCATAAAGGATATCCCGGCTGCAGACTATTTATTTGATGCTATTGGAAGCAGCCTGAACTGGCTCATTAAACCAGCTTCTGACAGTGTTTTGGTATCGTACCGGGTGTTTCCTTACCGGTTGAATAGTTCTTCTTACCGCTACCGTTACGACAGCATTGCCAACTTTTTTAAAGCAATGCCTTCAACAACTAATAGCAAGGCAAACCAGCAGGCAGCCGCAAATAAATTCGTGGATTTCGGCACTATGAACTACAGCGGCAGCTTTGGCCGCAGCCTGAGCTTTGGTAACTCGCAGGATGCGGTTGTCAATTCTTTATTCAACCTGCAGATAAATGGCACATTGGGAGACAGTATTCAAATTGCTGCCGCCATTACCGATAATAATATTCCTATTCAACCCGATGGAACCACACAACAATTGAATGAATTTGACCGTATATGGCTGCAGTTTAAGCGGCGCCCATGGGAACTGAATATTGGTGATATTGATGTGAGACAACAACCTACTTATTTCCTCAGCTTCTTTAAAAGACAGCAGGGCATTTCTTTTCAAACACAAACCAAGATATCGAAAAACATAACCAACAATGTAATAGCAAGCGGCGCTATTGCAAAAGGAAAATTCACCCGAAATATTTTCCAGGGGCAGGAGGGCAACCAGGGGCCATACCGCTTGCAGGGTGTCAATAACGAATTGTTTTTTGTAGTGCTCGCAGGCACTGAGCGTGTATTTATTGATGGCGTACAAATGCAGCGTGGCGAAGATCAGGATTATGTGATCAACTATAATAGCGCTGAAATAACTTTTACACCCAAACAGCTTATCACCAAGGACAAACGCATACAGGTGGAATTTGAATATGCTGACCGCAATTACCTCAATTCTTTATTCTATGTTGGTGATCAGTTGCAGATCGGCAATAAATGGAAAATTGATCTTGGTTTGTACTCCAATAAGGATGCAAAAAATTCTCCGCTTAATCAAACGCTTGATGCAGATCAAAAACAATTCTTAAGCGGGATCGGCGACAGTATTCAAAAAGCATTTTATCCCGTTGCAATAAGAGACACTTTTTCTGTTTCAAAAATTCTTTACGTAAAACTCGATACTGTAGTAAACAACCAGAGTTACCCTATATATCGCTACCAGGATTTTTATGATACTGCCATGTACAATTTATCTTTTACCGATGTAGGGCAAGGCAATGGCAATTATATTCCATTTTTTGATGGGGCAAATGGAAAAGTATTTCAATGGGTAGCACCTCTTAATGGTGTGATGCAGGGAAATTTCGAAGCAGTAGCAATTTTAGTTACCCCAAAGAAACAGAGGATGATAACTGCAGGTGTTGAATATAAATTGACCGAACAAACGACTTTAAAAGGAGAAGCTGCTATCAGCACTTATGATATCAATACTTTTTCATCAAAAGATAAAAGCAATGATGATGGACTTGGTTACAAACTGCAGGCGTTTGATAACAGATCCGTTGTTATAGCAGGGAGAAAATTGCAATTACAATCAACCGCAGGCTATGAATATGTAGGCAAAAGATTTAAGCCTCTAGAGCGTTTGCGCACTGTAGAATTTCTTCGTGATTGGGGGTTGACTTATGATGTGCCTGCTGCAGATGAGAGATTACCAACTGCGTCAGTAAAAATTGCTGATGCAAAAAATAATAGCCTTGCATACGCTTACACCGGTTACCTGCGCAGCGATAACTACAAAGGCAACCGCCATGTGCTGGAGCATTTTAGTAACTGGAAAGGATTCCAATTGCATGATATTGTAAGGTACACGAACATCCAAAGCAACCAGGCTTCAGGATATTTTTTAAGACCGTTTGTTGAGCTGAATAAAACATTTGCAAAGCTGAATAATTACCAGGTTGGCGCTTCTTATTCTCTCGAGCATAATCAATTGAAAGAGATAAAAACAGATACTCTATTACCAATCAGTTTTTCTTTCCAGGATTGGAATGCATACTTCCGCAGCAGGCAGGATAGAAATAACCGTTGGTCTGTATCATGGTTTTCAAGAGCCAATAAATCGCCACAAAAAAATGGCTTTACACCGCTTGATGTCAATAATACTTTCACCGGTTTGTTAGAGCTTTTGCAAAGTGATAAACATAAGTTTCGGGTAAGTGCCGCATACCGTATTTTAAAAGTAAAAGATCAAAGTCTTACTACTCAACAATCGGAAAACAGTTTGCTGGCAAGAGGAGAATATTTGGTAAATGTTTGGAAGGGTGCCATTACCGGCAACATGCTGTACGAGATTGGTGCAGGACAGGAGCAGAAGCGTGATTTTAGTTATGTAGAAGTGCCGGCGGGCCAGGGGGAGTATACGTGGATCGATTATAACGGTGATGGCGTTCCTCAACTCAATGAATTTGAACTGGCGCAGTTTACCGACCAGGCAAAATACATCCGCATCTTTACACCTACCAATCAATTTGTAAAAGCGAGCTACAATACCTTTAACTATTCGGTCATGTTTTCGCCAAGGCAATTATGGCGTACTTCAACTAAAAAATGGAAATTGTTTGCTGCGAAATTTAATATCCAATCAAGCCTTCAAACAAACCGTAAGCAGGTAAGCGACGGCAAATTTCATTTTAATCCACTGGAAGGTTCTGTATCAGATACCAATCTTATTTTGCTGAATGCAAATTTTGCCAACACTGTTTCATTCAATCGCTTCAGTACCAATTGGGGTATTGATCTTACTAATATTTTAAACACAGGGAAAGGCATTTTAACCTATGGTTTTGAAACACGGAGGGTGAATGATTACATTTTAAAAGCCCGTAAGAATTTTGGTAGAACTATTACAGCAGAACTCGCTTATAAGAAAGGAAGCAATGAATTGGTTACTCCAAATCCAAAATTTGATAACCGTAATTATAATGTTGATTATTCTGGTATAGAACCAAAGATCACTTTTACACATCGCAGTTTATTCAGGCTGGCTGGAAGCTACAGGTACGACGACAAAAAAGGAACCTCATCAATCGGCCCGCAAAATTGTTATATAAATTCACTAAACCTCGAAGCAAAGTATAATGTGCTGCAAAGCAGTGTGCTAAATGGCAAGCTCACTTATAGTAAAATAAATTTTGCCGGCCCCACCAATACCACCATTGCTTATATCATGCTTGATGCATTGCAGCCAGGGAAAAATATTTTGTGGAATCTTGATTTTACAAAACGCCTTGCTAATGCTCTCGAAATAAGTTTTCAGTACGAAGGCCGTAAAGCAGGCGATACAAAAACAGTGCATATTGGAAGAGCATCTTTAAGGGCGATATTATAAGACAATTAGTGCTTGAATTTTATTTTTGGCGCCAGCTATAGTTGTTTATATCATCATTGTTGTGTCCAATTTGTTGCTTCGCCACAGAAATTGCTCCTTTATACCGTATGACTCCATGGCTCTTTATTAGAATATAAAAAAACAGCCACCTTAAATAAGATGACTGTTTTCCTATAATAGAGAGAAAATTCCTAAACTATTGAAATGGGATTAACCAAATAATCCGCCTTTCTTCAAAGCCCTTACACCTTCTCCAATCTTAAAGCCATTGTGATATATTTCGATTTTATAATCACCTGTTTGGAAAGGAGTATCCTGGTGCCAGTCAAAGCTAACAGGTACTTTACGTGTGTTGTCGTACTGCACAGTTACTTTAGAAGTAAAGAATTTTTCACCTTCTTCACGTGTTGTAAAAGTTCCGCTGCCATTTGCAGGAAGAGATACATGTGATCCATCGGGAGCAGTAATAGAAACATACAATTCTTTTTCACCTGCAGGTGCAAGCCTGTTTTGATCAAGATCGAAAGTAATACGAAGTTTATCTACTTTCTTGGCAGTGCTCGTTTCTTTTTCTTTACCATTACCCTTATCATTAATAGGCACTATTGCGATATTTGTTACATGAAGCGTACTGGCTACATCACGTGTATCGCTTAACGTTTTAGCTATCGAATCTTTTGCAACAGTAGTTGCAGTAAGTGTTTGTTCAACTACAGCTTTTTCCTCTGTTATTTTTTGATTTGTAACAGTTAGCTGATCGTTTTCGCCTTTCAGCCTTTCTACTTCTGCAGCCATCGTTTCGATGCGTCCGTTTAATTCGTTGATCATTTTACGGGCTCTTGCAAGATCTGCACTGCTTGCATTTTTATCAGCCAGTATCTTTCTGATCTCAGATTTCATCTTGCCTATTTCGGTGTTACGGCCTTCAACGCTATCTGCAAGATTTTGATTTTCACCCATTAATGAATCGAGACGGGAAAGTGAAGAATTATATAATTCACGTACCTGGTCTCTCTCGGTTGTAATCAGTGTATTTTGGCTTGTAAGAGTGCCAATTTGTTCATGAGTTTTGCTTTTATCGTAGATAATATAGCCCCATGTTCCAAGCAATGCAGCCACAAGCAAGCCGTAAAATAGTGTTCTGTTATCTTTTTTGCTTTCTGGCTGATTGGTCATTTCGGTGTTCATAATTGATAAAATTAAGTGATTAAATGTTTTATACCCCATGTTAGCCAAACACCATGCCAAAACATTTTCTACCCGTTGTTAAAAACTTTATAAAGCTGCTCAGGTAAAGTGTTCTTCTTTTGCAATATGTCCGCTGAAAAAATTATTATGGACTGGAAAAAAGGGGTATTCAAACCACTCTGCTGGCTTGAGGGGGATGAACCTTTTTATATTGATGAAGTAATTGAATATGCAGAGAAGAACATTTTATCCGAAGCAGAGACCGGCTTTAATCTTTCTGTTTTTTATGGTCGTGATGCTGACTGGACTGCTGTAATAAATGCCTGCAGGCGCTATCCAATGTTTGCAGAAAGACAGGTGGTTCTGTTAAAAGAAGCACAACACATGAAGGATATTGAAAAGCTCGAAAGCTATATAGAAAATCCTTTACTGAGCACCGTATTTGTAGTAGGATATAAAGAAAAGAAATTAGATGGCCGTGGCAAGCTGGCCAAGACCCTAAAACAGAAAGGTGATATTCTTACTACAAAAAAATTATATGATAATGAATTGCCGTCATGGATAAATGGGCTTGTGAATTCAAAGGGATACCAGGTTAATTCGAAGGCTGTCATGTTGATGTTAGATCATATCGGAAACGATCTTACCCGTCTTAATAATGAAATTGAAAAAGTTATTATTAATCTTTCAGGAAGAAAGCAAATTACGGAAGATGATATTGAAGAATATGTAGGTATAAGCAAAGAGTATAATACTTTCGAACTGCAACATGCGCTTACGCAGCGCAATCTTACAAAGTGTCTGCAGATCATTCAGTATTTTGAAAGTAACCCCAAAGCTATTCCAATCCAGATGCTGCTGCCCACACTGTATGCTTTTTTTAGCAAGGCATATTTAGTCTTTGGTGCTGGCACCAATAATGAAGAACAACTGGCGCAATATCTTGGATACAAAAGTTCATACAGCACTTATGTAAAAGATGTGATCAACTGTGCCAGGAGTTTTCGCCAGGCAGGAGTGGAGCAGGCATTACTGCTCCTGCATGAATACAACTTAAAAAGCATTGGCATCAATAGTGGCAGTGCCAGCAATGCAGGCCTGTTGAAAGAGATGGTTGTAAAAATGATAAATGCCGGTTAGTGCCGGCATTTATCATTTCAAAAAAAGGAATATTAAATTAGTTGTAGTAAACTTTCTTTGAGACAGTTCTGTGTTTATATACTTCTTTTATCACTAGTGGCATTCCCCGGAAAGATTCTGTCCTGAATTGTTTTCCTCTATATAAAATCTGTCCTGTAAAATTATAAATGACATATTCAAGAGGCTTTTCATTATTGTCTATTTGTGGGCGAGGCCTGCCGTTATTATCCAAAGGAAGAAGTGTTAAAGGCAATATTACCAAATCATCAATAATAACAGGCCGAAGGCTTAAGGGATTTCTGAGCCGAACATAGAAAGGAACTGCTGAAGTGACAGTGGCCAATTTTAGGTCCCATGCTACGGTTGTTACATCAAAAGTTTGCACACCTGTCCAAACCGCACCATCAGTAGATGTTTCCACGTCTAACAATGGTCCAGAACCATCGGATTGAACTTTAGCATTAAAAGTAACGGTATATGTCCCTGCGGGAAGTAATTGCGAACTAATCCATCCGCCAGAAGAGGATTCTATTAACAGACCATATGAACCGCCTGGCGTAGTATTATTTGATTGCCCTCCCGAAGTACAACATTGTTGTCTTGATCTATACAAAGTCCATGTATATCCACCTATAGTATAAGGAGTAGGCTCATTAGGGTTACCTCCCGGCCACTCGCTTTCTTCAAAAGTGCTCGTTTGACCAAAGGCAGGGCAAATAAGCAATAAACAAATGAAGGATAGAAATAGCTTCATAAATTAATTTTTTTTAAAATTTAATAATTTACGTGAACCTATCTTGTCTACTACCGTGTTCTTAAAGTGTCAGTGTTAAGCGGCAAGCATTAAAAGCAAAAAAAATCGAATAAATTAAGTCTGGAATCTGGCTAATGATTATTAATCTGCTAATCGTTGGTCGTGTTTTGGCAATCGTTGCATCCAAAGTACGAGTTTTTATAATATGCCAATAAAAAGTTATGCAGAAAATGTGATCATTTGTGCAAATAATGGATCTGAAAGCCTAAAAAGTCACGGCTTATGGCACTATTTGCAATAAAGTTGTATTTTCTTTCGATCATTTAGACTTGAAAGGAAGCAGTAAACAATCAGTAACTGCTCTTCCCAAAAGAAAAACCATCTTGAAGGAAGATGGTTTTAGATTTTACAAAAAACGATTCTTACATAATATAAAAGCGACTTAATTGCAGGTAGTTTATGCTATGATAATATTGCAAGACTTTGCAATTTGTCTTTTGCTAATTGCTCTTTTAATGCATCAAGTCCGCTGAATTTTATTTCGCCCCTGAGCCAGGCATGGACATATACACGCAAAGTTTGACCGTAGATATCTTCATCAAATTCAAAAATATTTACTTCAATTACTCTTTTGGTACCATCCACCGTAGGCCGGATACCAATATTCATCATACCCTTTCGTGAGTCGTGAGGATGACTACTCATTACATGCACAGCATACACTCCATCTCCCGGAATAAGTTTTTCAGCATCTGCAACATGAAGGTTGGCTGTTGGATAACCAATAGTACGGCCAAGTTTATTACCCTCTACAACTACACCTTCAAAAAAATAAGAATAACCTAAAAACTCATTTGCTTCGGCAATATTGCCACTCAAAATGGCATTGCGTATTTTGGTACTGCTAATAATGCTGTTACGGAGTACATGTTCCGGTATTTCCTTTACCCTGAAATTGTATTCATCTTTTAAAGCTTCCAGTAAAAGATAGTTGCCTTCCCGGTTGTGTCCAAATTGGTGGTCATACCCAATGATGATGGTATGAGGATGAAATTTTTCCACAAGGAATCTTTCTACATAATCTTTAGCAGGCTGGTTGGCAAATTCCTTTGTAAAAGCCACTATCACCAAATGGTCAATTCCTTCTGCTTCGAGCAGTTCTATTTTTTCCGCCAGAGTATTGATTAATCTGAGACCTGCAGGATCATTTCCCAATATTTTACGGGGATGTGGATCAAATGTGATGATCACAGACTCACCGCCAACAGCAACAGCTTCAGACTTTAGCTGCTGAAGGATTTGTTGATGTCCTGTATGTACACCATCAAAAGTGCCGATGGTAACGATAGCATTTTTAAAGGCTGGCAAATGGTCTAAATCGCTGTGTACCTGCATAATGGGCTGCAAATTTCGGGGAACAGAACGGAATATGGCCAGTTCACTTGTTTTATATCCTTCGCTTACATTTGCCCAAATTAAGAAGCGAAGACAGAGAGCCTGATCATTTTCTCATTTTCACATCATCTCATTTTCAGATTATTACATTGAGCAATTCACTTTATGCACAGCGTGGCGTAAGCGCCCAAAAAGAAGAGGTGCATGCAGCCATTCAAAACCTTGACCACGGATTATATCCCAAAGCCTTCTGCAAGATTTATGATGACTATCTCGGTGGTGATAAAGATTGGGTGAACATCATGCATGCCGATGGTGCCGGCACCAAAAGTATCCTTGCTTATCTCTACTGGAAAGAAACCGGGGACAACAGTGTATGGAAAGGTATTGCACAGGATGCTATTGTGATGAACCTCGATGATCTTCTTTGCGTGGGCATACACGATAATATCGTTTTTAATTCCACTATCGACCGCAATAAAAAAATAATTCCCGGCGAGGTCATCAAAGCAATTATAGATGGCTCGCAGGAATTATTTGAAACGCTTAAACAATTTGGGGTAAACATTCATTATCTCGGTGGCGAAACTGCAGATGTGGGCGATGTAGTACGTACCATAGCTGTAAATGGTACGATGACCGTTCGTTGGCCAAAAAACAAACTCATCACCAATGAAAAAATTCAGGCTGGAGACGTTATTGTCGGGCTGGCTTCTTATGGGCAATCATCTTACGAAAGCAGCTATAACAGTGGCTTGGGAAGTAACGGGCTTACTAGTGCCCGTCATGATGTACTGAGTAAATTTTATGCGCAGGAATATCCCGAAAGTTATGAACCAACTTTAGCAGATGAAGTGGTTTACATTGGAAAACATAGGATGACAGATGTTGTAATTGACGAAACTCATTCCGTAGGACAATTGCTGCTAAGCCCTACAAGAACTTATGCGCCGGTTTTAAAGCAATTACTACAAGATCATTTTGGGAAAATCCATGGCCTTATCCATTGCAGTGGTGGCGGGCAAACCAAATGCCTTAAGTATATACCGGAGAATGTGCGCATAATAAAAGACAACCTGTTTGAGCCACCTTACATTTTTGAGCTGATACAAGACTGCAGCGGTGCCGATGCACAGGAAATGTACCAGGTTTTTAATATGGGCTGTCGCATGGAAATTTATTGTGGAGAGGCCGATGCCCAGGTAATGATTGACGCCGCCAAATCCTTTAATATCGATGCACAGGTGATCGGCAGGGTGGAAGCAGCAGAAAAGCAATCACTTTTAATAAAAGGAAAATTTGGAGAAATAATATATTAAAGAAAGCGACCGGGAGTGGATGACTAAATTGTGTTTCTTTTATCTCATTTTTATCCCGGCTCATTTACATTTGCCCGATAACCATTAATACTCAGCATAAGATGTCCGAAATAGTTGTAGAACTTAGGAATGTAAATATTTACCAGGGCAATTCCCTGGTCCTCCAAAATGTAAACCTTGAAGTAAGTAAGGGGGAATTTGTTTACCTCGTTGGTAAAACCGGAACGGGCAAGTCATCGCTGCTGAAAACCCTGTATGGGGATCTTACATTAAGAGAAGGCGATGCACGGGTGGTAACACATGATATAAAAAAAATTACCTGGAAAACTGTGCCTTTTCTCCGCCGCGATCTTGGCGTTGTGTTCCAGGATTTTCAGTTGCTTACCGACCGGAATGTGCATGACAACCTGAAGTTTGTACTAAAAGCTACAGGCTGGAAAGACGAGAGCATGATGGAGGCCAAAATAAATGACGTACTTGAAAAAGTTGGACTGAAAAGCAAGGGCTTTAAAATGCCTTACGAAATGAGCGGTGGCGAACAGCAGCGTGTGGATATAGCAAGGGCTTTGCTTAATTCACCCAAACTGATATTGGCAGACGAACCCACGGGAAACCTTGACCCCGAAACCAGCGATGAGATCATGCAGTTGCTGTTCAATATTTGTAAAGATTACGGTTCAGCCATTATCATGGCCACGCATGATTATATAGTGATCAACAAATTCCCTGCAAGAATACTTCGTACCGAAATGGGCAGGGTATATGACAGCGCTAAAAATGAAGTAGGGTAGGAGTAATTTTTTGTGACCGGCATCGGTGCTGCTATTAGGCATCGTTGTGTCACTCACTTCTGCTTTTTTTATTCTCAGGAGCCGTTAGAAATTTCTCCTCCAAAGATCCTTTTTATAATTCTACGGGCATTCGCCTGGTTGTTAAACACCTTCGCAAGCATCTGTATACGCTGCTCATAAGCATCAAGGGTAAAAGTTTTATCATATAATGAAAGCACTGCTTCCTGCATATCTTTTTCTGAATCGGCAATAACACAACAATCATTAAGTCCCGAACCTTCCACGCCGGCTGTATTTACAAGGCAATGACGACCATTATACAATGCATTGATCAGTTTAACTTTAATACCCGTACTGTTTAAAGAAGGCAAAATATTCACTTGTGCTTTCTTTATCAGATCCTGCATTTTCTGCTCATTGGGATTGGAAACAACAGATACATGCTTATACAAATGAGCCAGGTTTTTAAGTCTCGATGAAGGATTTTTGCCCGCTAGAACAAGCGGCAGTTTTACTTCGGTAAAAACGTCTTCAATCAGCCACGTTGCGGCCTCTTCATTTTCTGGCACACTTAGGTTGCCATGGTAAAGGCAGTAATTTCCTTTTTCGCCATTCCATTCAGTTTTGTATTCAGGAAGAAATAATGGCAGGTAATTAATCTTCTCATAACCAAATTCTTCAACAAACAGCCGCATGTCTTTATCTGTAACCGGCCAAAATGTTGCCTTGTTTGCTAAAGAAGCTTCATATTTTTTTAGCAGTTTGCTTTCGAAATAGTAGTAAATTTTTTTGAACAACGAAGAAGTTGTGACAGCTAATTGCCTGTAATATTGATACTCCACATTATGGAGACGTACAAAACACCTGGTCCCCGGAAGATCCCCACTATGCAGGAAATAAGTGCAGTGCATACCTTCCATCAAAATTGGATGATCATCCCGTAATAAGTTTTTTAATAATTCTTTGTTGGCACGGCTTCCAACGATATAGGGTATGGAAGATGATAAGCCTTTATATCCTTTCAGCCGTGAATAATATTTTACTTCAGTGCAATACTTATCCAGTTCGGGCTGCTTGCCGCGGCCATATTCAAAGCAATGAAGATGAATTTTTATACCGGCTTCACTCAAAGCTTTTATTTTATAAAACAAATCAAAAACGCCACCATAATCAACAGGGTAAGGCACGTCAAGGCAAATGATATGAAGATGGTGATCTTCTGACCTTGTACTTTCTATTTCGGATTTATTACTCACCTGCAGGTTTTATTGGTAGAATGGCATTCCAAAAATTTAATAGCTTTTCTTCTTCTTTCTCCCAACACAATTCATTGGCGGCCGCTGCACAGTTGTCTTTTAATTTTTTATACAATACAGGATCTTCAAGCAATTTGTTCAATGCATTTGAAATGCCTCCAGGTGAAAGATTGTTTGTGAGCAATGCGGTTTCATACCGCTGATTGATAACTGCATACTCTGGATAATCAACACACAATTGTGGTATGCCTCCATTTATATAATCAAAGAAACGGTTTGCTAAAGAATAATATTGGTTTAGTCCCGTGTTCTCAAACAAAGTGATTCCGGCAAAAGCCTTCGGCGTCAGTTGCTTTAAATCAGCAGGTTTTACATAGCCTAAGAAGATCACTTTATCCTCGACTTTATGTTCTGCAGCCAATTGTTTTGCCTGTTCAAAAAAATTGCCGTCACCCGCAATAACAAGACTTGCATTTACCATTTTCATGGCAGGTATAAGCGTTTCAAATGATCTGCCTTCATTAACCGCACCTTGGTAGAGAAAGAACGGGGAATCAGGAATTGGGAATTCAGGATTAGCAATACTACCAGGTCTGTCAGCCGTCATCTGTGATCTGTCATCTTTCTTCTTTGGCAAATTCCTTATTACTTCATACTCTACATTATACCTTCTCTTCAGTTCATCAACAATAAATTGGTTTACCGAATACCCATGCTGAAATTGTGGAACTGCCGACTGTTCAATTCTTTGCCATATTTTATACACCAAAGTCCGGCGCTTTACTTCAGTCAGTTCTGTAAACAGTTCATGTGCGTCATATACGCGGAGCAAATTGTACTTTTTGGATACCCGGAGACAGGGAAGGATAGTGTCGAGATCAATGGCACAAATGGCGATAGAAGGGTGATTTTGTATCAATTTTTCAACCTCAGCAGAGAGAAATCTCCTAAGCAGCCAATTATATTCTCCGTAAAAAAGCTTTCCCTCATTAAACCTGCATTTTAGCCTAACCTGCCTGTAAGGGTGTTCATCAAGGGGCAATGAGCCGGGTAATTCCCTGCCAACCAGAAGAACAGAATAACCAACTTTTGCAAGGGAGCTACAAATACGCTGCATCCGCTGATCATAGGTGAGATCGTTGGTTACAGTAAATATTATTTGAGGAGGGGCGACGGCCATTAAAATAAATTAAAAAGTGCAATCTAAAATCTCAAATTTGAAACGTCAAATCTCAATTTTTCCCTTACATTTGCCGCCCAATAATAGGATGATATTTAATCGGATCACAAAAACGGATAATCGGATGCCTTATTTAACAGCTGAAAAAAAAGCAAACATTTTTGAAACTTACGGTGGAAATGCTAAAAACACCGGCTCTACTGAAGGTCAGGTAGCGTTACTAACAGAACGTATCTCGGCACTTTCAAAGCACCTGCAAGCCAACAAAAAAGATTTCAGTACCCATCGTGGACTGATGAAACTGGTAGGCCAGCGCAAGCGTCTGCTTACTTACCTGAGCAAACAAAATCTGCAGGGATACCGTGCACTGATCGAAAAATTAGGACTCAGGAAATAATACTCCCTCCAATGATATAAGCCCTCCCAATCGAAAACTGATGCGATTGGGATTTGCTTTTTGTATTTATGCCTCTTTTGATCATTTTTATTTCTCAAAGAAAATATGATTTGCGGGAAGTTGATCAGGTAACTAATCGTAATTCTTGTTTCTAAAATTGCAATTCAATGCTTACACAACCAATTTCAACCACTATTGATCTCGGTAATGGCCAATCGGTCACTATTAGCACAGGCCGTTTGGCCCGCCAGGCCGATGGCGCTGTAACCGTACAATGTGGAAATACAATTTTACTTGCTACCGTAGTGGCAAGCAAAGAGCCGAAACCCGGCCAGTCTTTCTTTCCGCTTTCAGTTGATTACCAGGAGAAATTTTCTTCTGCAGGCCGCATTCCAGGTAGTTTCTTTAAAAGAGAAGCACGTCTTAACGATTATGAAATTTTAACCAGCAGGCTTATTGACAGGGCTTTACGTCCTTTATTTCCAGAAGATTATTTGTGTGAAGTACAGGTTTTGATATCTCTCGTTTCTTCAGATGGCGAAGTGATGCCAGATGCGTTGGCTTGCCTTGCAGCATCTGCAGCGCTTGCTGTAAGTGATATACCTATCCAGGAAATTATCTCCGAAGTACGTGTAAGCCGGATCAATGGAGAGTTTGTGATAAATCCCACCCGTACGCAAATGAAATCCTCCGACATGGATTTTATTATAGCAGCCACTGCCAAAAATATTATGATGGTGGAAGGGGAAGCTAAGGAATGCAGCGAGGAAGACCTGGTGCAGGCTTTACAGGTAGCTCACACAGCTATTCAGAAACAAATTACAGCCCAGGAAGACCTCAGTAGCAAAGCCGGAGTAACTGGCAAAAGAGAATATACCAAGCCTTATCGCAATGCTGAATTAAGCGAAAAGGTCAATGCCTTTGCAAAAGACAAAGTGTACGCTATTTCGAAAAGTGCCTCTGCCAAACATGACCGCAGCGATGCATACAAAAAGCTAAAAGAAGAACTGGTAGCAGCCTTGGGAGAATTGAGTGACGAGGACGCACCATTGGTTGGTCTTTACTTTGATGACCTGCAGTATGATGTAGTCCGCAACATGATCCTGGAAGACCGTGTGCGCTTGGATGGACGTGATCTTACAACGGTTCGTCCATTAAATATGGAAACAGATATTTTGCCAACACCACATGGCTCTGCATTATTTACACGTGGTGAAACTCAGTCACTGACTACAGTTACTTTTGGTACGCCATTAGACGAATTGCTTGTTGAAAGTGCTGCTGTTTCTGACTATACCAAGTTTATTCTCCATTATAATTTCCCGCCATTTAGTACTGGTGAGGTAAAAATGATGCGGGGTCCAGGCCGCCGTGAAGTGGGTCATGGTAACCTCGCCATGCGCAGCCTGAAGCAGATGATGCCGGGCGCTGAGTATCCTTATACCGTTCGTGTGGTAAGCGATATATTGGAGTCAAATGGTTCTTCTTCCATGGCTACTGTGTGTGCAGGCAGCCTGGCATTGATGGATGCTGGTGTACCTGTTCCCAAACACGTAAGCGGTGTTGCAATGGGCCTTATTACCCGTAAAGAAGATGGCAAGTATGCTATTCTAACCGACATTTTGGGCGATGAAGATCATCTCGGTGATATGGACTTCAAAGTGACGGGTACAAGGGATGGTATCTGTGGCGTGCAAATGGATATCAAAGTTGATGGCCTCAGCATGGACGTAATGCGGGAAGCATTGGCACAGGCCAAGGAAGGGCGTACCCATATCTTGAACGCCATGTACGAAGCTATGCCTGCCCATCGTGAGGATGTGAAACCACATGCGCCGCGGATGATAATGATGTTTATTGATAAAGAATTTATTGGAGCGATCATTGGGCCCGGTGGCAAAGTGATCCAGGAAATGCAGAAAGTAACCGGTACTACCATAAATATTGAGGAGAAAAATGAAAGAGGCGAAGTAAGCATCTTTGGTACTAACAAGGAAGGCGTTAGCAAAGCGGAAGCCTGGATCAAAGGAATTGTATTGGTTCCTACAGTAGGAGAAGTGTATGAAGCCACTGTAAAAAGCATTATGCCTTATGGTGCTTTTGTAGAGTTTTTGCCCGGCAAACAGGGATTACTTCATATAAGCGAAGTAACATGGAAACGCCTTGACAGCCTTGAAGGCATTTTAAAAGAAGGTGATATGGTAAAAGTAAAGCTTACCGGAACTGATCCTAAGACTGGTAAGTTTAAACTGAGCCGCAAAGTACTGTTGCCAAGGCCAGAAGGTGTAAAACCAACTGCTGAAGAAACAGAAAGGATGTAATTAATTCCCTTTTCAAATTAATATTAAAACGCTTCGGGTAACCAGGGCGTTTTTTTATTGAAATAATATGATCTTATAATACTTGTGATATAAACAAAAACGCCGTGTTTTCAATCGAAAACACGGCGCTAAATAAAAAGTTGCTCTTACTGCATTAATTCACTCATTCTGGGTGCGCTTCTTTCCAGGCCTTCATTTGCTCCTGGTATTCTACATATTTAACCCGTTGTTCGGGTGTCAACAACGCATTTATCTTTTCTTCTCTTTCAGCTTTGTTTTCTTTTTTCTTGACTTTTTTTGCTTTATCATCTAAAGAGGCATCTGAAAGTATAGCCTCTTCTTTAGCTTTATATTCAGCTTTTATGTCCTTTATTTTCTGATCTGTTTCCTTAGAAACGCCAACTACTTCCTTGAAACTCGGTTTCTTGGTAGCTGTAGAATCTTTTTGAGCCTGGGCGGCAACCCCGAAAACAGTGCTGAATAATAAAATGGCAAGTAATTTTTTCATGTTTTTTTGTGTTTTATAAAAAGTGAATAGACCAAAATTATACCAAAACCGAAGTCAGAACACAAAACTGGCAAAAGGTTTAAATGCGCAATCGATTGCGAAGAAGCTTTAACTTTTATTTCCAAAATACCCAAGTTCTGCATCAAGATCGATAAATGGGTACTGTCGACTTAAAGCGCTGGTTTTATCATACATAGTCTGTAAAAATTGCAGGTGTTGTGCTGAACCCAGATGGAGCGGTTTGTGATTTCTTGCATGATGGATTGAGAATACCTGTTTCATGATATCCCGACTTTCAGCATCGATTACGGCCTCGGTAAACTTTTCCCATACATATTGTGTAGCCTGGTAATTGGGATGTACAAGATCTTCAGCATAAAATCGGTAATCCCGGAGATCGTCAATCACTAATTCATATGAAGGAAAATATTGTACCTGATGATATTTCTGGAGCATTGCGTGTACTGCGGTGTGTAATAGAGCTTTGCTTCGGTTGTTTTCAACCAAACCTTCCCTATAATGCCTTACCGGGCTGATGGTGAATATTATATTCAATTTGCTGTTGAATGCCTGTAATGATTGAATGATACGCTGTAAAGTATTCTCTGCTTCGCCGTAGCTAAGTAATCTATGAGTAAAATGTGATGCAGGTACTTTATGACAGTTTGCTGCTGTGTAACCTGCCTGGCCATTCAGGCTGTTATCCTTTAATTCATAAACAAAGGATGACCCAAGTGTAATAACAAGCCATTGTGCTTCTTTTAAAAATTGATGGGCTTCATTAACGGAGTTGTTGATCTGCTGCAAGCAAGTCCCCTGGTCTGGATGCGAGAAACTGCTGTGATGATCCCAACTTGTCCATAATTCATTAAATAAAAAAAGGTTATCCGCTTTATACTCTTTTTTTTGAATGTAACAATCAAGTGCATTGGCAATACTAACTGGGTTGAATATAATCCCATTGGGATTTTCCAGCACTTTGAATTTATGCTGTTGCAAACGTTTACTAATGTGATCGGTAAAGCAACTACCCATCAGCATGATCGTATCACGAATGCTTATTTGTTTTGCAAAAGGCTTTATATGAAGCTCGAGGCGAAAATCCATAATTTTTGATGTCTGATTTGGCGATCTCTGATTCTGATTTGTGTGATTCGAAATATGGATTATTATTTACGTCGCTTATCAACTCTATTTACTTTATATAATTATCTACCAATTAACTTTCCATCCTATCATCCGTCAACTATTATCTGAATATTTCTGCTGCGATTGCTGATGCTTCTTTCAATGCTTCTTCATTCAATGGCTTCAATAAATTTTTTGATTCAAAATAAGGTATCATCAATTCTGTATCCATATTGCCAACAAGATCGTCCTGTGCCATCGGGCAACCGCCAATTCCTTTTAAGGCGCCGTCAAAACGAAGACACCCTGCTTCAAGAGCTGCGTCCAGCTTGTCTTTCCAGTTAACCAAAGTGCTATGCAAATGAACACCAATTTGCGTATTTGTATATTTTGGAATAATAGCTGATAACATCTGTTTTACTTGTATAGGAGTTGCAAGACCAACAGTATCTGCCAATGAAACAGTTTTGATACCAATACCAATCATTTTATCAACCCAATGCATCACAACTTCTTCATTGTAATCATCACCATAAGGGTTGCCAAATCCCATTGATATATAAATGACCAACTGTTTACCATGCTGCAAGCAAACATTCTGAATATTTTTTACCCGCTCCCAGCTTTCTTCTATGCTGCTGTTTGCATTGCGCATCTGAAAAGTAGGTGATACAGAAAAGGGAAAACCGAGATAAGTGATATTAGCAAACTCGCATGCTTCAATGGCTCCGCGGTGGTTGGCAACAATTACAAGCAGCTTTGTATTTGAACCACCCTGCAATTGATGAATGACTTGGTGCGTATCTGCCATGTGAGGAATGGCTTTCGCCGATACAAAACTGCCACAGTCGAGGGTGTCAAATCCTACTTCGAGTAATTTGTTGAGATATACAACCTTTTTACCTGTTGGAATAAAGTGTTTCCACCCCTGCATTGCATCGCGGGGACATTCAACAAGTGTGATGGCTGACTGCATACTGCAAGATGCGGAATTTTCAGGAGTTGACGTTCAATCCGCTATTGTCGCTGCCTTACAGCTTCATACAAAATCATCCCTGTTGCTACAGAAACATTTAATGATTCAAAATCACCGGGCATAGGTATGCTAAAGGGTTCATCACATATTTTCATTAAGGCAGGATAAATGCCTTTGTCTTCGCTACCCATTACAATGGCACAAGGTTCGGTAAGTGTCAGATCGAATACTTTTTTTGACGCTTTCATTTCACTTGCATACACTTTTATGCCATTCAGATGAAGATCATCCACGGCTTTCATCAAACTGTTCACCCGGCAAATCGCTAATTTTTCTAGTGCACCGGCAGATGTCAGCATTGCATCTTCGTTTAAAGCACCCACACCTTTTTCAGGGATAATAATGGCATGAACACCGCAACAGTATGCTGTACGGGCTATGCCACCAATATTTCTAATATCTGTAATACCGTCAAGAATTATAAAAAGAGGCACTTCACCATTTTCAACAACAAACGAAATTACTTCCTGCAGATCCTGGTATTGAATTTTCGAGATAAGGGCCACACAACCTTCGTGGTTATCAATATTAAAGCTGTTGAGTTTTTCTATCGGCACTTTGCTTACCGGTACCTGCGCCTGCATGGAAGCAAATTTTATATCTTCTATAGCAGCACCATGAGCATTGGTCTGCAAAAAGATCCTTTCGAGTTGCTTGCCAGAACGCAAAGCTTCCAGTACTGCGCTGCGACCTGTAATCAGTGTATTTTTCTTTGGCCTGTGTTGCTGTTTTTGTCTGAATGGTTTCATGATAAATGTAAGAATACGGAGATGTGAAAATGGGAGATGAAGAGATGTTTTTTACAGGGCTTGGTTATTTAAAAATTTGCTACCGTTCAGCATCATCAGTTTTACTTTTAAAATAGCTGCTACACTAAGTGAATCGGTTATTGTTCCATTTTCAACCATTTGGTATGCTTCTTCGAATGGCATCTTTTTTACAACCAATTGTTCTGTCTCTTCTGGCATGGCTGTATGCTGGCTAAGCGATTGTGCCAAATATACTACAGCATATTCATCACTTACTGAATTGCTGAGATGCATGTCTATGATCTTTGTATATCGTTCGGCGCGGAGGCCAGTTTCTTCTTCAAGTTCTCTTACAGCACCGTTCACTGGATCTTCATTTATTGGGCATCCACCTTCTGGTATTTCCCAACTGTATTGATTCAAAGGGAAACGGTATTGCCCCACCAGCCATGTATTATTTTGATCATCAAGTGGCAGCACACCAACTGCAGTGTTTTTAAAATGTACTACTCCATAAACTCCAGGATTTCCCGATGGATTGATCACCTCATGTTCTGTGAGGCTGATCCATTTGTTTTGATACACTTCTGTTGAAACTTTTATTTGCCAGGGGTTATTTTCCGAATGCATACTACTTGATTTTATAAAACAAAAATTCCAAACCCCTTTACTGGAATTTGGAATTTGTTATTTGCTATTTGTGATTTTTTATTTCAGTCCAAAAGCTTTCTTCACCTTAGCTACATAATCCAGCTTTTCCCAGGTAAACAGTTCTACTTTTTTCGTTACCACTTTTCCTTCGGGCGACTTGAATGTTTTTTCAACTATTTCATTCTTCCGGCCCATGTGACCATAGGCTGCTGTTTCGCTATAGATAGGATTACGCAGCTTAAGACGCTGTTCAATAAAATAAGGACGCATATCAAAAAGCCCTTCTACTATTTTGGCAATTTCACCATCAGTTTTATCTACTTTGGCAGTACCATGCGTATTCACATAAATACCCATAGGCTGTGCAACACCAATAGCATACGATACCTGCACCAGCACTTCATCGCAAAGACCGGCAGCTACTAAATTTTTAGCGATATGCCTGGTAGCATATGCAGCACTGCGATCTACCTTGCTGGGATCTTTACCGCTGAATGCACCACCACCATGAGCGCCCTTACCACCATAAGTATCTACTATAATTTTGCGACCGGTTAAGCCAGTATCGCCATGAGGCCCGCCTATTACAAATTTGCCTGTGGGGTTGATATGATATTTGATATTGGCATTAAAAAGCTTACCGTATTTCTTATACTTTGTCTTTACACGAGGTATCAAAATATTTACTACATCATCCTTGATCTTCGCAAGCATTTTACCTTCCTTGTCAAAATCATCGTGTTGCGTGCTTACAACGATGGCATCGATACGCACCGGTTTATTGTTATCATCATATTCAAGCGTAACCTGGCTTTTAGCATCAGGACGCAGATATTTGATTTGTTTGTTCTCGCGGCGAAGGGCTGCCAATTCTATCAATACTTTATGTGCAATGTCAAGCGCCAAAGGCATGTAATCTTCCGTTTCATTTGTCGCATATCCAAACATCATTCCCTGGTCACCGGCACCCTGTTCTTCTTTTTTCTTGCGGTCAACGCCTTGGTTGATATCGCTGCTTTGCTCGTGAATAGCACTCAATACCCCACATGAATGTGCTTCGAACATATACTCGCTTTTAGTGTATCCAATTTTTCTGATGACACCACGTGCAATTTCCTGCACATCGAGATAAGCCTTCGATTTTACTTCGCCTGCCAGCACTACCTGGCCGGTAGTTACCAATGTTTCGCAGGCTACTTTGCTTTCAGGGTCAAAAGCAAGAAAATTATCTATCAATGCGTCGGATATCTGGTCAGCTACTTTATCGGGATGTCCTTCACTGACGCTTTCGGAAGTAAATAAATAAGGCATGATTAATACAGGGATTAAATTTTGGCGGCAAATATAAAGGCCGTCCTATTATAGTTTGGAATAAATTATACGCAACTGCATGCGCAGGTTAGGATCAACGGCAGGTCCGCCACCTGCAATCCTTATGCGGCCAAGTCCTACCGGGTTGGTGTTTGCACCATTGGTTATTAAAGGAAATACCTGTGCCGGATAGTTGGCACTGCCATTTGAGCAGCTTTGATAATACATTTGGAATGGTGCTGAAAGGCGCAGATCATGTACTTTTTCCTGCCGGCTGATAATGCCCTGGATATATCTTGAAATATTAAACCTGTAAACGGCAAGACTGTCACCATTCACTTCTTCGTAATTTGCAAAGCCACCAAAATAACTAAAGTTGATGCCGTTGCCGGGAAAACAATAGTAGGGAGTGAAAGGGCTCATATCATACGGTATGCCCATGAAAGTACCGGCTGTATCAACGAGATCTAAGTACAATGCATTAGGTGGCGTAAGCTGAGATACATTTCTTGTTTCGCCCAATTGTGTTATCCGTATTTCCGCCCTGTGGATGACCTTGTTGGTAAGTGTGTCAAGCCCCGGAATGTGCAAAGTAGCCATTGTGCCGGGAGTAGTTTGAATATAGATTTGGTCATTTCCTTTGATAGGGTCTGGTGTAAGAAAGCTATTAACTTCTGCACCTGCACGGTTATGTTCCAGCTTGACAGCATGGCCGCATATGGTTGAAAAAGGAAAGCTTGCAGAAGTGGTATCAATTACTCCATTTACCTGTCTCTGAAAGAAAAATTGCAGTTTGCTTCCCAAAGAAAGATTGAAATAAAACAATGCCGACGGATTGCCTTGCGGCGCTAATGCAAAGCCGGGCAGGTATTTTTTAAAAGCAGAATCATTCAGGTAAGCACCTGTAGTATCCTGAGAAAATAACTGGCTTGCAAGCGTTTGATCGAGGGGAATCCGCAATTGATTCGTCACCGTTTCATAAAGACTATCCCCTCTTTTAATAGGAATAGAATCCCTGAATTGAATGGCGCTCATTGTTTTATGACCCCAAAGTTTTGGAGTAGCACTGAGGTCGGGTTGCAAGCTGTAAACCGGCCTTACAGATGTGTCATACTGCATGGCTTTATCTACTTCATACAAATTCAGATTTACGGGAGTCATACTATCCCCATAATGACCGCGGTAAGTTAAAATGAGCACGGCCGAATCAAACTTAACGATGCTGTCTCCAAAAAAATATTTATAGGAAGTTGGCTTCATTTCAAAGAACAGGGTAGCCTTTGTTGTGCCAAAAAGGGGATCGTTGGTAATGCCGCCCGCAGGGTGATCTTCGGCAGCATTCAGTCGGGTAGAATCGTCCGGGATATAATTATTGGCAATAACGGGAAAGAATGTTTCGAACGTATGAATATTGTCAACTGCGGGAATAAGATCACTCCCCATTCGGGTGGTATCAATTTTGGTGCAGGCAGTAAAAATTGTTATAACGGTTGCTGCAAGCAGTGCCCGCCGCTTTATAATTCGATTCACCAAGGTTCGTTGATTTATAAGGGAAAAATGACGAGGATCATTGGCCCGCAAGGTCGTGATAGAGCTGTAAATACTCTGTTAAATCACCTTTTTGCCCTGGATAGTGAAGCACCTTTTTGTCTTTTACTTTCGAAAATTCTTCTTTCAGAATTGCAGGAACATCGGTGTCGCCAAAAGTAACAGCGTCAGCATAAGTGGCTCCCCCACGCTGCATTGTTACATTATCTGCCGGTGCATAGATGGCAAGGTCTTTTGGTTTTATTGCATCGCTGATAGCAGCTATTTTCAATAGGTCATCACCAATTTTTCCCGTGAAGGTTTCAGGGCCTAAGCTATAGATCACTTTGCTGTGAGCAAATACAGGTTCCTTTTTATAAATTGTTTTCAGGTACATGGGTATCAGTCCTGTCATCCAGCCGCTGCAATGAATGATATCTGGCGGCCACCCGAATTTTTTTACCGTTTCAAGAGCGCCTTTGCAAAAGAAAACAGTCCTCAATACATTGTCATCGTACCATTTTTCTTCTTCGTCGTTGAATATGTATTTTCTTTTAAAGAAGTCTTCATTATCCAGGAAATATACCTGCAGGCGTGCATTTGGCAGACTTGCCACTTTTATCTGCAACGGATAATCATCGCCACCTATAGAAACATTGATACCACTGAGTCTTACCACTTCATGCAGGCGGTGCCGCCTTTCATTGATGAGACCAAAACGGGGCATAATGCAACGAACCTCCAAACCATTATTATTCGATAAGATTGCCAGCCGGTTCATGGTTTCGGAAAACTCTGTCAGTTCCAGGTATGGCGACATCTCATTAGTAATAAATAATATTCTTTTCTTTGTGCTCATTGGGGTTCAAAAATTTTTTATCCTTGAAAAAGGTGTGCGAAGTTAAAGGATTTCTATTTTTCCAGCTTAAAATAAACGTTCATAGCGGCTTAACCTACCAACTTTAATGGTCATTTTTAAAACCATCGCCCCTTTGCAGGCCTGGCTGGGCGTTCAAAAAGACTTTTCCGCAAATACCGGTTTTGTACCTACTATGGGTGCTTTGCATGAAGGGCATTTATCCATCATCCGTCAATGTCGGGAGGAGCAAATATTAACGGTTGCCAGCATTTTTATAAACCCTACGCAATTCAACAATTTATCTGATTACGACAAATACCCGGTAACTATAGAGCAGGACATTCGCCTGCTGGAGCAATCTGGGTGCGATGTGTTGTTTCTGCCATCTTTAAAAGAAATGTATCCAAATGGTGTAGCCGCAACTTTTAATTATGATTTGGGGGATTTGGAACAAAAACTTGAAGGAAAGTATCGTCCGGGACATTTCCAGGGTGTATGCCAGGTGGTACAGCGCCTTCTTGAAATTGTAAAGTCAGGGCATTTATACATGGGGCAGAAAGATTACCAGCAATGCATGGTAATTAAAAAACTGCTGGGTATAGTGGGCTTGCCAATACAATTGCATATAGTGCCTACTGTGCGGCAGGAGAATGGCCTGGCGATGAGTAGCCGGAATATGCGCCTGGATGAAGAAGAGAGAAAAAAAGCAGGTTCCATTTACCGGCAATTGATGATGATCAAAAAGGAAAAGAGTAACCTAACATTATCCGCATTAAAACAGAAGGCTATTGAAAACCTGCTTGCCGATGGGTTCGTCAAAGTCGATTATGTAGAGATAGCAAATGCAGAAACACTTGAGCCGTTAACAGATACCAAATCCGGTATCAAAGCAATTGCATTGATAGCAGCCTACATAAATGATGTAAGGTTGATTGATAATACTGAACTAAGTGATGAATAATTTAAGATTACAATTTCAATTTCATCAGCCAGTCTGTCTGCAGGTCTTCTCCCAATAAAAAACTTTGCGAACCAAATTTTTCAAAACCAGTTTTCTCGTAAAAAGCAATGGCGCTGCTGTTTTCCTGCCATACACCCAACCAGATTATTTCAAAACCTTGTTCTTTAGCATTTGCAATGCAATGTTGTATTAGTGCAGCACCGACTTTTTGCTTTTGAAATTTTTTCAATACATAGATCCTTTCAATTTCTATATGCTTTGTATCAAGTAATAGTTTTGGGTGTTGCGTGTTTCTCATTTTCACAAAACCTGCAGGCTGGTCATCGGCATATGCAAGAAAGTATTGCACATCTGGCTCGTTTATTTCCTCTACAATCTTTTGCTTATTGAAATGCTCTCGGCTATACAATTCCATATCTTCTGCAGTATTGTATGCAGCATAAGTATCATAGAAAGTAGCAGCCGCTAATTCGGAAATAAGTTCAGCATGAAATGTGGTTGCAGGAATGATCGCAAGCATGGGTGTATGATTTTTGTCGGATATGGTGAGATATATGATTACTGAGACACCTATAGTCAGGTGTCTTAGTAAAAACTTCTTGAAATCAATTTAAAGTCAAAAGCGATTGCCTGATGATCTCTACGCATTCCTTAATCTGCTCTTCGTTAATAACCAGTGGTGGGGCAAACCTAATTTTATCGCCATGTGTTGGTTTTGCCAGCAGGCCATTCTCCTTTAATGCAAGACAAAAATCCCATGCAGCCTCAGGATTTTCGTGCTTTATTACAATAGCATTCAGTAAACCCTTTCCCCGTATCACTTTAATAAACGGCGATTGAAGGGCAGCCAGTTCATTCCGTAATAGTTGCCCCATAGCCTCTGCATTCTCAGCCATTTGCTCATCTTTCAATACCTGCAAAGCTTCCATTGCCACGGCACATGCCAGGGGATTTCCACCGTAAGTGCTGCCGTGTTCGCCCGGTTTAATGGTCATCATAATAAAATCATCGCAAAGCACAGCGCTTACTGGCAATACACCGCCACTCAATGCTTTACCCAATATCAAAATATCAGGTCTCACGTTTTCATGATCACAGGCCAGCATTTTACCAGTGCGGGCAAGACCTGTCTGTATTTCATCGGCTATAAAAAGCACATTGTATTCAGTGCAAAGTCTTCTTACTCCTGCCAGGTAGCCTTCATCCGGCACTACTACACCCGCTTCGCCTTGTATAGGTTCTACCATAAAAGCAGCCACATTGGGGTTTTGCAATGCTTTTTCCAAAGCGGTGAGGTCATTGTAAGACACAATTTCAAAACCTGGTGTATAGGGGCCAAAGTTTTTATTTGATTCAGGGTCTGTGCTAAATGAAATGACTGTGGTGGTGCGGCCATGAAAATTTTGGCTGCATACTAAAATAACGGCGGTATTTTCTTTCAAACCTTTTTTAGCATAGCCCCATCGCCTTGCTAATTTCAGTGCCGTTTCGACACCTTCAACGCCTGTGTTCATGGGCAATACTTTATCATAACCAAAATAGGAAGTGATGTATTCCTCATATTCACCCAGCAAATTGCTGTGAAAAGCCCGGCTTGTAAGGGTTAGCCTGGAGGCTTGGTCTGTTAAGGCCTTAATAATACGGGGATGGCAATGTCCTTGGTTAATCGCCGAATAGCCGCTCAAAAAATCATAATAACGTTTGCCATCGACATCCCAAACATAAACGCCCTCGCCTCGTTCGAGCACAACAGGCAGCGGATGATAATTGTTGGCGCCAAATTTTTCTTCCAGTTCAAGGTAGTGTTGACTTTTGCCCGAGAAGTTTATTGTTGCAGTTGACATATAATTTGAAATTTACAGCTTCGTTGGATGCTGGTACTGAATATTCGCTGCTGCGAAGTGATTGATAAAGAATTGAGAGGGGCATAAATAGCCCATGAAATGCAAACTAACCTACCGGATGATCAAGAAAATCAAGGTTACAGCGCAGAAATGATATGTTGGGATGCTGTGAAATTGCAATTGAATTTGAAGCAAAGTAAAGGCTCTTTTCTGTAAAAAATGTCCCGGATGCAGATAAGTATCTATTTTTTTCAAATTTCATTTTGCTGTTTCGCCAGATTGCTACACATTTGCACTCCCAAAAAAATGAAGCATTATGGCAAGAGTATGTGAGGTTACCGGCAAAAAGCCTCTATCGGGTCACACCGTAAGCCATTCGAATATTAAGACAAAGCGCAAATTCAATCCGAATCTGCAGAAAAAGCGTTTCTTCCTTGCTGAGGAAGACAAATGGGTTACACTTAAGGTGTCTGCCGATGCAATTCGTACTATTAATAAGAAAGGCTTGTTTACGGTAGTAAAAGAATTGCGTGCACAGGGTGTTGCAATTTAAGCAGCAGCTATGTGATTTTGAGTTACAAATGACCTCCCCTAAAAAAGGGTTTTGAAGATAAAAAGTAAATTATCATAAAATGGCAAAGAAGAGCAAAGGCAACCGGGTACAGGTGATCCTGGAATGCACAGAGCACAAAAACAGTGGTTTGGCCGGCACAAGCCGTTACATTACTGTAAAGAATAAAAAGAACACACCAGAGCGTATGGAGTTGAAAAAACTCAACCCCATTATGAAAAAAGTAACTCTTCACAAAGAAATCAAGTAATGGATCTGCTGGTTAAAAAGGCAATATCTCATTATCCTATTATCTCATTATCACATTAGAATTTTATGGCAAAAGCAGCTAAAACCGCTATCAAGACCAAGGACCAGAAGGCCGCGGCTGAAGCAAAAAACTGGAGCAAAGTAATAAAGGCTGTTCGCAGTCCTAAAACCGGCGCTTATACCTTTAAAGAAGCCATTGTGCACAAAGAAAAGGTAAAAGATTTTTTGGCTGAAAAGTAAGTATCCGTCCCCTAAAGGGATGTAATGACATATAGCTGTCATGCCTTTAGGTGTGATGGCTTTTTTGTTTGTAAAAGTTGTTTGAGGTACTTAAATACAATTTTTGTAGCCAGCAATTGAATATGAATTGAGCATCGTTGTGTCACTCACTTATACCTTGTAAATTCTATTGAGCGCATTTGTTATTTGAGATTTATTCATTTGTTATTTAACTAAGCATGGGATTTTTTGACAAGCTGTTTGGAAAAAAAGAAAAACAAACTCTCGACGAGGGACTCGAACAAACAAAGCAGAGTTTTTTTACCAAGATAACCAAAGCTATTGCAGGCAAAAGCACCGTAGATGAAGAAGTGCTGGATAACCTCGAGGATGCCCTTGTAAGCGCTGATGTCGGCATTGAAACCACGGTGGCTATCATTGATAAACTAACTGAAAGGGTCAAGCGAGATAAATACCTCAACACTTCTGAACTCAATGGTATCCTGCAGCAGGAAATGGCAACTCTGCTGGTTGACTCTCCCGATCATCTAAGCAACAATTTTGATCTTTCCGGCATGCCAAAGCCTTATGTGCTGTTGGTTGTAGGCGTAAACGGTGTAGGGAAAACTACAACGATCGGTAAGTTGGCACACCAGTTCAAACTCGCCGGAAAATCTGTTGTGCTTGGCGCTGCCGATACTTTCAGAGCTGCCGCTGTAGATCAGTTAACCATCTGGAGTGAAAGGGTAGGAGTGCCTATAGTTAAACAGGCAATGGGCAGCGATCCTGCTTCTGTGGCATTTGATGCGGTGCAGAGTGCAGCAGCAAGAGGTGCTGATATTGTTATCATAGATACTGCCGGCCGCTTGCACAATAAGGCTCATCTCATGGAAGAGCTAAGCAAGATTAAAAGGGTGATAAAGAAACAAATGCCAGAGGCGCCTCATGAAGTATTGCTCGTACTCGACGGTTCTACAGGACAAAATGCACTGGAGCAAGCCAAGCAATTTACTGCTGCGACGGAAGTAACAGGGTTAGCGATAACAAAACTGGATGGTACGGCAAAGGGTGGAGTTGTGCTGGCCATTAGCCATCTTATGAAAATACCTGTACGCTATATTGGTGTTGGTGAAAAAATGACCGACCTATTGGTATTTGACAAAAAAGCATTTACCGAAAGTCTCTTTGACTTGCAAAAGCAGGAGAATTAATATTGATTTATGGAGTTGGCGCTATAGATCTTCCAGTCTTTTTTTCTTCCCCATAAAATACTCCCACACTATCGAGCCGTTATAAACACCGGTTAGACCTTTAATGCCCCTTTTTACAGGCCATTGCTTTTCAGAATGAAAAAGAAGCCATCCCGCATATTTGAGCATTGCTTTAAAAACCGCCAAAGCATTTTTGGGATTGCCCGAAGCAAGAAATTGAATCGCCGCAACACTGTCCATGAAAACCCTTAGGGGAATTAACCACAACAAACTTCCAACCGGCGTATTTCGGGTTACCATTATATAATTATTCCGAAAATTGAAAAAAGTCTTTTGCGGGCTTTCTGCTGTCAGACTACCGCCTCCAAGGTGATATACTACTGATTGTCCGCAATACATCACCTTATATTTCCTGTTCAGTGCCCGCCAGCAGAGGTCTATTTCTTCATTATGCATAAAAAAATATTCATACATACCTCCGAGTTCCCGGTAAGTTTCTGCCCTTGCAAATAGTGCTGCTCCACTTCCCCAAAAAACGGGCACATTTTCATCATACTGTCCTTTATCTTTTTCAACAGTATTGAATATTCGGCCACGACAAAAAGGATATCCAAGAGTATCGATCATACCTCCCGCAGCACCGGCGTATTCAAAAGAAGTTGGCTCTTTTAGTGATTTTATTTTAGGTTGTACAAAAGCGATTTCCTTATCTGATTCCATCAGTTCAATAACCGGTGAAACAAAGCCGGGGCTTACTTCCACGTCGCTGTTCAGCAATAGATAATAATCAGCTTCTATCTTTTTCAAACCTTCATTATAACCCTTGGCAAAACCAAGATTACCACCATTGGAAACAATTTTTACAGAAGGGAAGTTTTGTTTTAGAAAACTAATAGAATCATCAGAAGATTGGTTGTCGATGACCCAAACGGAAAAGTTGGAATAAGTAACAGATAGAACCGAACGCAGGTAAGCTTCTAAGAATTTTTTACCATTATAATTAAGAATGGCAATGGCTATATGGGGAAACGAAGGCATGAAATGCAATTATCCTCATAATCTTTCAAATGGCATTCTTCTATAGATTTATTTGGATAAATCTATAAGCCCAGTTCTTTCCATCTTGCCATGTATTTGCCGAGGATATCAAATTCAACATTTACTGAATCGCCCGGTTGCACGGTTTGAATATTGGTATGATCAAAAGTATAAGGAATAACCGCCACAGAAAGTGTATTGCGGGTAACGTTGAAAGCTGTAAGACTTATACCATTAAGACAGACACTCCCTTTTTCAATTGCCAGGTGTGCAAACTGCTCAGGGAATTGAACGGTGTACAACCAGCTTCCATTCTCATCTTGGACAGATAGACAGGTTGCTGTGGCATCCACATGTCCCTGTACAATATGTCCATCAAGCCTCCCATTCATAATAAGACAGCGTTCTATATTTATTAAAGTAGCCAATTGCCACTTGCCAAGATTTGTTTTTTGCAAGGTCTCCAATATTGCCGTCACCCTGTGTTCCCCATTTTTTATTTCTTCTACAGTAAGACAAACACCACTGTGGCTCACACTTTGATCCACTTTCAACTCGTTTGAAAGAATGGACTTTATCCAAAAGCTGCGGTTGCTGCCTCTTTCTTCAATAGCCGTGATAATCCCTGTGGTTTCTATAATTCCGGTGAACATAAATACTGATGATTAATAGTCATTGCCCCAATACAATTGACTTTTTAAAGTAAAAATCGCAACAAAACTTGTTTGTAAAGTGTAAATTCCTACTTTTGCGTTCCAAAATTTTTTAAAGGGGGTATATTCCATGTTGATCATCGATTCGAAAGACTGCGAAAACATAGACAAAGCGCTGAAAAAGTACAAGAAAAAGTTTGAGAAAGCTAAAACGCTCATGCAGTTGCGTGAGCGCCAGAGTTTTATTAAACCTTCTATCAGGCGCCGTGGTGAAGTTTTAAAAGCGATCTACAAACAGCAGATCGCCAGCGGCAAGATAGAAATATAAATAAATACTTCTATCCGGAATACGGTTCCGGATTGCAAATAGCCATAGGGTGTATACCTTTATGGCTATTGTTGTTATATGCAGTTGCCCGAAGCCATTACCCTATTTACCGAATATCTTAAGTTTGAAAAACGCTTTTCCCAGCATACCATTCGGGCCTATCACGACGACCTCGAACAATTTACCGGCTTTCTTAAGTCCCAATTTGATTGTAGCAACATCACAGAAGTAATACCCGCGTTTGTACGTACCTGGCTGGCAACCATAAAAGATGATGATACATCTTCCCGTACCATCAACCGTAAGATATCTTCTCTCAAATCTTTTTTTAAATTTCTACTGCGGGAAAAACTGTTAGCATCGAGCCCAATGAGCAGTATTGTTTCCCAAAAGGTCGGAAAGCGGCTGCCCCAGTTTGTAGATAAGAAAGATATTGATCAACTATGGCGTTATACCGAATTTCCCGATACCTGGCATGGAAAAACCGAAAGGCTGATCCTTTTGCTTTTCTATCAAACCGGCATGCGCCTCAGCGAAGTAATAAATCTGAAAGAAAACCAGTTGGATAGCTTTCATTCTTCTTTGAAAATATTGGGCAAAGGAAATAAAGAGCGGATAATTCCTTGTAACAAGGAACTTATAAATGAATTGACTGGTTACCGGGATGATAAAAGAAGGTTAGAAACTGAGGTTGACACCAACGTCCTTTTTGTAAATGATAAGGGAAAGAAATTGTACGCAAAGTGGGTCTATAATGCCGTACGAAAATATCTCGATCCTGCTACTACTATTGAAAAACGGAGCCCTCACGTACTTCGCCACACATTTGCAACCCATCTTATGAATGAAGGAGCCGACCTGAATGCCGTTAAAGAATTATTGGGGCACAGCAGTTTAGCGGCAACACAAGTTTATACGCACAACACAATTGAAAAGCTAAAAGATGTTTTTAAAAAGGCACACCCAAAGGCATAAAAGATTATTCAAAAAAATTAATGGAAAATTGCGTTTTATCTTTTGTTTATCATTCTTTCTTCACTATCTTCCCGTTATAAATGACCTGCCTATGAAATAATGAATGTTTACCCTTTATCAGTTCTTTATTTATTCACTAAAACCGTGTTACTATGACACTGAACATTCAAACTGTGCGCTTTGATGCTGACACCCGTTTGACCGATCACATCAGGAGAAAAGTTATCAAATTAAGTACGTATCACGATCGGATTATCAAGGTGGATGTGTTTTTGAAGCTAGACAATGTGGTACATCAGATCAAAGACAAAGTGGCGGAGATCAAGGTAAGTATTCCGCGAAGTGAAGTATTTGTAAAATCATCGAGCAAGTCTTTCGAAGAATCGTTTGACGATGCATTTGAAAGTATTTGCACTCAAATCAAACGAAAAAAGGAGAAACTAATTAATTAACTTTCTAAGAAAAAGCCCCTGGCAGCAGGGGTTTTTTCATTTGTATACTCCAGGGAGCCGAGAATATCTTTTCTGAGTCTTAGAAAGTTTTCTGCAATTTTCTTTGGTGAATATCTAATTCACTTACTTTTGCCATCCCGAAAAATAGGGGTAGTTCTTTTTATTAAAAAGCTTTTTAATAAAAGCCGAAGTAGCTCAGTTGGTAGAGCAACTGATTTGTAATCAGTAGGTCGGGGGTTCGACTCCCTTCTTCGGCTCTGTTGAGTTGAAAAGTAATTAAGTTGAAAAGTTGTCAGGTATATCCTGAAAACCGGACTCTAAACTATAAAACTCCAATGGGCAGATGGCCGAGCGGTTAAAGGCGACAGACTGTAAATCTGTTCTCTCACGAGTACGCAGGTTCGAACCCTGCTCTGCCCACAGTTCTTTGATTTAGGATTGAATGATATACGATTACGATTTTTGCTTTTGGGTCAAATCGTAAATCAAGATCTAAAATCGTAAATATTAATGCGGAAGTAGCTCAATTGGTAGAGCGATAGCCTTCCAAGCTATAGGTTGCGGGTTCGACCCTCGTCTTCCGCTCATTCTGATGAGATGACAGATTGTTAGATGACAGTTGGCAGAAAAGGTCATATTTGTCGACTGGCAACGGTCAACCGTCAAATAAAATTGACAAGCCGTTGTAGCTCAGGGGTAGAGCACTTCCTTGGTAAGGAAGAGGTCGTGAGTTCAATTCTCATCAACGGCTCAGATTATTGTAAATTAAGGGTTTCAAATAATGCAGCCTGCGGGTTTTCAGGAATTGAAATTTGCAATCGAAATTTTTTAATTAAAACATCCACAACTAAAAAACAAATACAATGGCAAAAGAGACCTTTAAGAGGGAGAAGCCTCACGTAAACGTAGGTACCATTGGTCACGTTGACCATGGTAAGACTACCCTGACCGCTGCAATTACCATGATCCTTGCAAAAAAGGGTATGGGAAATGTTGCAAAAAAATATGATGAAATTGATGGTGCCCCTGAAGAAAAAGAGCGTGGTATCACTATCAATACTGCTCACGTTGAGTATCAAACAGCTAATCGTCACTATGCTCACGTTGACTGTCCTGGTCACGCTGACTACGTAAAAAATATGATTACCGGTGCTGCCCAAATGGATGGCGCTATTTTAGTTGTGGCTGCTACTGATGGTCCAATGCCACAAACAAGGGAACATATCCTTCTGGCCCGCCAGGTAGGTGTTCCAAGCATGGTTGTTTTCATGAACAAGGTTGATCTTGTTGATGATCCTGAATTGCTGGAATTAGTAGAAATGGAAATTCGTGAGTTGTTGACCAAAAATGGTTTTGACGGTGACAATACACCTATTATACAAGGTTCTGCAACTGGCGCAATGGCCGAAGATCCAAAGTGGGTTGCAAAAATCGACGAGCTGATGGCTGCTGTGGATTCTTATATTCCCCTGCCTCCCCGCCCGGTTGATCTTCCATTCCTGATGAGCGTTGAAGATGTATTCTCTATCACGGGTCGTGGTACAGTTGCAACAGGCCGTATCGAACGTGGCAGAATAAAAGTTGGTGAGCCAGTTGAAATAGTTGGTATGCAGCCGACAGCATTGTCCTCCGTGGTAACAGGTGTGGAAATGTTTAAGAAATTACTGGATGAAGGTGAAGCCGGTGATAATGCGGGTTTATTGCTCCGCGGTATTGAAAAGACCCAGATCCGTCGTGGTATGGTTATTTGCAAACCCGGTTCTATTACACCACATACGGAATTCAAAGGTGAAGTATATGTACTGAGCAAAGACGAAGGTGGCCGTCACACGCCTTTTTTCAACAAATATCGTCCGCAGTTTTACTTCCGTACTACTGACGTAACAGGCGAGTGTACTTTACCAGCCGGCACCGAAATGGTTATGCCTGGTGATAATACTTCACTTTCTGTTACCCTGATTCAGCCCATCGCTATGGAAAAAGGTCTGAAATTCGCTATACGTGAAGGTGGTCGTACCGTAGGTGCAGGACAGGTTACAGAGATAATCAAGTAAGCTTAAAGCCGCAAGCTTTTAGCGCTTAGCAAATGCAATTTTTATATATTTGCTATATAATTCTAAAGGCTGTTAGCTTATGGCTAATAGCTTTTAGCTTTCTACGGGTATAGTTCAATGGTAGAATAGAGGTCTCCAAAACCTTCGATCAGGGTTCGAATCCTTGTACCCGTGCAAAATTTTTTGAAGATAAATTTGATTTTAAAATTATGAATAAAGTTTCTATGTATTTCCGCGATAGCTGGAAAGAATTGATTGAGAAAGTGACCTGGCCAACATGGAATCAATTGCAGCAAAGCACAGTAATAGTATTAGGTGCTACATTGGTCATTACTGCCATGGTTTGGATAATGGACTTTGCCTCTCAAAATCTTTTGAAACTGATATACTCATTTTTTAAGTAATGGAAGCGTCAACAATAGAAGTAACAGAAACAGCACCGGTTCAGGATACGAAATGGTATGTGCTGCGTGTGGTAAGCGGCAAGGAACGTTCCGTGAAAGAATATCTTGATAAAGACATCTTGCGGCAGGGCTGGTCTGGTGATATCAAGCAGATTTTTCTGCCAATGGATAAGGTTTACAAAGTGCAGAATGGTAAAAAAGTGATGCGTGAAAAAAACTTTTATCCAGGGTATGTATTTATGGAAGTAGCTGATGGCAAGCTAACTGAAGATATGATCTTACATATAAGCAGCATAAGCAACATCATGCATTTCCTTACAGATGGTAAGGGTTCGAAAGGCAGGATCATTTCATTGCGTAAAGCTGAAGTAAATAAGATGCTTGGCAAGATGGATGAAATGGGTGAGCAGGGTGGTATGACCATGAGTGAACCATTCATCATTGGCGAAACGATAAAAATTATTGATGGAGCTTTCAATGATTTTAACGGAGTGATTGAAGAGGTGAACGATGAAAAGAAAAAATTGAAAGTGATCGTAAAAATATTTGGCCGCAGTACACCTGTTGAACTAAACTACATGCAGGTTGAAAAGTTGAACTAAACGGCCATGGATTTTAATAAGAAGGTTGCTGTAATGCAGCCTTTTTTTATGCTTGAAATTGTAACTATCGTTTGCGGAATTTTGCGCATCCTTTAATAAGTTATAGACATCGGTTAAAAAATGGATTGCTTTTTGCAATGATTACTGGAACTTACTCCATTATTTGAATTCACTAAATGAGAAGAGTAATCTTTTTTTAACCTTATAAAAACATAATCCAGAATAATTTTACTGGATGGCTTTAGCACCCGCCCATAAAAAGATCAAATCAGCACACCACATTCTCGTTTCTGTGGCCGGGGTACTTATTATTATACCTCTTGCGCCGCTGCTTTGCCGTTTTGTTCCTCCTATTATGCTTGGCAGCTATAACATTGATATGGTTATTGCAGTTCTTGTTGCCATCGTTCTTGTGCGGCTGCTGATGTGGCTTATACGGCCATTGATAATACCTGCATGGATAGTATTGATGGCATTGTTGATTTATAACCAGTTTGCAGGCCGGTATGGATTTGATAATGTATACAATGATTATAAAACACTGGCTTATTCCAATTGGCAGGTTCGTGAAGCAAAGCAAAGCGACCTGTTAAGCATTGATCCGGGTTTATTTGAAGATGAAAACAGTAAAGGCACCCGTGAAATAAAATCAAAGGTTGAGATAAAAGATTCTGTTGTCCGCAATTTTTCAGTAAAACATTCTCTTGATTATTTTAAAGAGTACGAAGGCAAATATGGAATGCTTACAAGACATCTTTCATTGTTTAAATACATAAACAACAATTTTAAATATGTGCCTGATGCACAAAGGGATGAATATTTTGCAACCGCTCATGAAACCATAAAAAATGGGCTTGGAGGTGATTGTGATGATCACAGTATTTTAATGGCAAGCTGCCTTATGAGCATTGGTGCAAAATGCAGACTGATAATTGTTGAAGGACATATGTATCCTGAATTATATGCAGCCAGCAAAAAGGATTTTGAAATATTGCAGCAGGCTGTAGTGCAACTATTTACAGATGAGAAGATCAGGAATATTTTTTATCATGAACATAACGGAGAGTACTGGATGAACCTTGACTACACTGCAAGACACCCGGGCGGATTTTATATGAATGATAAACTCCGTTTGATGATTGACCTGTAGATGCAAGAATACAGTGTAAACAACAAATGACGGAATTTGCGTCATTTGTTGTTTTGAAACTCCCTAAAATAATGGGGTTTTTAAAAGCTAAAAGGAATAGCTACTTCCGTTAAATCCCAGTCTATTAATAACTCATTCGGAGAAAATTTTAATGTTAACTGTTCCACCGCAGTATCCAAACTTTTGGCAGGAACTGTTGCTTTCAGCACATCTTTATCTTTTACTTTTTCATAACCAAAAGCACCCCACTGACCCAGTTCGCTGTTAAGTATAACGGTCCATTCTTTTTCATCGGGTATAGTAAATAATGCATAAGTACCGGCTTTTACTGGTTTGCCGGCAAATGTGCCGTCTTTCATAAATGTAATCTCAGTGGCTTCATCGGCACCAGTACGCCAGACTTCCCCATATTTTACAAGCCCGCCATAAATGGTGCGGCCTTTTTTATATGGTCTGCCATAAGTAATTTTTACATCCGCTGTTGAAACGGTATCATGCGGACTTTTGCTTGGCTTTTTATCCTTTGCCTGGCAGCTCGTCATGATAAAGGCCAGTGATGCAAACAATAATAATTTTTTCATAGCTAACAATTTATTTGAAACGAATATATAATCCAGATGGCTGATTATTTCCGAAAATCATGCCATTTTATTTGAATGGTAATCATAAAATTTTTGATACCCAATTTAACTAATGCAATACCAATTTCATTTTAGGTACCAGCAGATCAGCCCATACTTTATATTCTTTTCCGCTTGGGTGCAATCCATCGGGGCAAATAAGTGATGGATCGGTAAGTGCCTGTCTTGATGCTGTAGTAACATCAGTATAAGAAATGCCATAAGGTTCTGTTACTGATTTATTGATCTCATTGAACTGATCTATCTCCGCTGCAATTACATAAGCATAAGAGCCCTGCCCAAAAGGTGTAACACTGTAATCGGGGATGCTGAGTACAAACACATGCGAACGGTTTCCGGCAGCTAACTCTATGGCTTTGTCAAGGCATAGCCGAAACTGATCTCTGTAACCTGCGGTGTCGTGTGTTTGGTATTGATTATTGACTCCTATCAATAAGGTAACGATATCATAATCTTTAGCAGGATTGGCCTGTGTAATACCATTGAGCAGGTTTTGCGTCGTCCTTTCCAGCACATTGGGATCCTAAGCTTAGAATTCCACGTGGACAAGTTGTCGCG
>JADMIO010803620.1_pt1 | contig 89473 bp, 83 predicted proteins | sample 8958161 | NCBI WGS metagenome assembly JADMIO01 (sample SAMN16585339, study PRJNA669376) | soil metagenome | isolation source: Crop rotation soil | place: USA: Cullars Rotation, Alabama | collected 2011
GCCGCGACTTCAAGTCACGTGAATTCCAAGCTTCGGATCCCACTGTGCTGGAAAGAGAAAGGTGCCAGGACGACGGCATAGAACAGGGTTTTGGTGAGGGGTAATTTCATAATTTTGTATGGAGGGGTTTTGGTAAGCATCCGGTTGTCTTGTGAAATAAAGTTCGCACACGCCGGGAGATTCTTCTCCCATCTTTTTGATATAATCTGATACTTTTTTGACTTCAGCTGGCTCCATGAAAGCGTTCCTCAACCCCATTGCCCTCAAGCCGGCGGAATCTTTTACCTGTGTGGAGTGGAAGGTCCCCGACCACGATAACCCCGCTCCCTCCACCTTTTCCTTCCAGCTCGAATATCTTCTCGTCGCGGTGGATAAAAGCCGGGGCACGGCCTATGTTGGAGATCACGTCCGGCCATTCCGCGACGGCGACATATTTTTGTTCGGCCCCAAATTGCCCCTCAGTTGGACGCATCATGCGATGAAAACCCAACCGGTCCGACATATCATCACGGCAACTTTTGATGAGAATTTTTCCCGTCACGCCTTTCAACCCCCGGAGGCCGAGCCAATCCGGCAGATGCTCGCCCAATCGAAGCGCGGCATTTTATTTCCACACCGCGTCTCCGCCCGGATCATGCCCGCCCTCCTGCGCGTGACCCAACTCAAGGGATGGGCGCGCATGCTCCTTTTTTTCGATGTGCTGGGCCATCTCGCCTCCACGCGTGACATGCAGTTGCTGGCCTCACCCGGCTTCTCCAGCGAAATCGATGAGCAGGAGCTCGATCGGCTCTCCAAAGTCTGCCGCTTTGTCCATGCTTCTTATGCCCGGGAAATCCGCGAAAAAGATGCCGCCGCCCTTATCGGCCTGAGCCCCGCGCCCTTCAGCCGCTTCTTCCGGCGGCGCATGGCCAAGACCTTTGTGAGTTACGTTACCGAGGTACGACTCAGCGAAGCCTGCCGCCTGCTGCTGGAGACGGATCTGACCATCGTCCAAATTGCCTTCGAGGCCGGCTTCAATAACCTCTCGAATTTCAACCGCCACTTCCAGAATTTGAGAGGCATGACTCCGCGCGAATACCGTAACCACACTCGTAAAGGCGCGACCGGAGTAGGGCTCTCCCCTGTTCCTCGATAAGAATTTCTACGGATTCTTCAGCTTCCAGATTTCCGCGGTAGTCAGCACGCGGTTGTATAGCCTGATGTCATCCACCAGCCCGGTGAAGAACATTTGTGTTCCCGTCGTATAAGGCCAACCTGTGACCCTGCCCTGTCCGCACCAGGCATAGACCAGCATCGTCACCGGCGCGACCTGCATACCCGCCACTTCTCCATCGAGGTAGAGCGTCTGGATCAGGCCATTGCTGGTCAACGCGGCATGGTGCCATGCATTATCATTCACCGTGGCGGCGCTCGTTATGGTCTGGATCACTCCCGTGTTGAATGCTCCGTGCAATTTATTATCCGTGCCGACATACAGGACCGGAGCAATCACCGTCGGGCTGGAAGGCAGATTTTGCATGCCAAGCAGCACTCCGCTCGTGCTGGTCTTAAACCACATGGAGAACGCCATCTGTGGAAGATTGAAGATTACGCTCGGCAGCGAGAGATTGCTGGTCGCAGCGGTGCCGCCGAAGGTGAGGCACCCAAGGAAATTACCGGAAGCAGGGACAGAATGGGCTCCGGCGGTCCAGGTGCCGCCGACTTTGGTGGCATAATTACCCGCTCCGGAGGAATCCGTGACCGTGGTGTTGGTCGTATCATCCAGCTTCCACCAGGCCACCGTGGGCGGCGCTACCTGAACCGGGTCGAAGAAAAGGCCGCTGGCTACTGGATCGGTGGTGGGAATGGTGTTGGAAATCTCAATCTTCACGTTCCCGGTCAGATTCCAGACCAGATATTTGCCTTGAGTGAAATCCCCCAGGAATCGCGTATCGAGGACCCGACTGGTCGCGGCATCCACCACCTTGACCACATGCGTGGTCCGTTTTTGTAAACCGGTCGGCCAGTCCAGCATATAGACCGCCACTTGGTGCCATTTGCCATCGGTAATATTGACATTCCAATTCCACAGAATTCCCGGTGCAGCCTGGGTCCGATAGGCCGCAATTCGATCAGGCGAACTGGCCGTAGGATCCTTGAGCAAGGCACGCACATCCAGGGTGGGATTCGCCCAAGTGCCAAGAATGGTCGCTGGGGCAATGCTCACGGTCGCATAGGACGGATAGGTGGGCGCCCCGTAATTACAAATCTCATAGCCATCCTTGCCATAGATTTTCCCGGAGGTCGTCGTCCAATTGCCCTGCGTCGTGGTGTCGGTCTTGACGAATTCCGCCTGGCTGCTGACCGGCGAGGCACTGGCTTCGTTGGACAGGACACTCTCGCCCGCTGCGTTCACCGCGGTGACTTTGTAATAATAAGTCGTGCCCGCGGTGACATTCAGATCCGTAAAGGTCGGTGAGGTGAGTCCGCTCTGGTAGAGAGTCTCTCCGCCACTAGCCGTGCCACGGTAGATCTTATAGGAGGTGACCATGCCCAATGGTCCATTCCAACTCAGCAAGATTTTGCGACCGGGTGCCGAGGCGGTGAGCACGGTGGGCGCAGCGGTCACCGCCGTATCGGCCGTCGGGGTCCAACGATAGAGGAGGGCGCAGGCACCGTCTCCGGTGTTTTCTTCCGAGACGAGATACTCGCCCGTCGAACGTTTGAAGGCGCTGACCCCCATGGTCATGTCGTCCCAAGCCGAGGTAGCGGAGACTTCCGGACCCGGAATCAGGGTGATCTGTTGATTGCCCAAGGCGGCGTCATAAACATGAATCGGGATGAACTCTTCGGAGACAAAGATTTTTCCACCGACCACATCGAGGCCGTTATATTTAAATTGCACGGGAGGCGGAAGGAGGATCGAGATGTCCGTTTGGAGCGGCAGGTCCACCGCCCAAGTGGCGACGGGATTAGTCTTATTTTCCGGATTTGATGTCCATTTGTCGCACCGTACCAAGGCCCAATTGTTGTCCGATTTTAGTCCGACGAGATAGAGAGTATCCGTGAGGGAATCATAGTTAATCTGGACTCCCGTAGCGAGCGGAGAGGGAATGAGGTAATCATTATAGCCTCCGGCGTTGAGGGAATACTTGGGCACGACTTTGCCGTTGGTCAGCGTTTGGGTGCCTTGGTTTACGACCTGCCGGATGGAGCCTTTATCGCCGGTTAGAGAGCCCTGGGAACACATCCAGATATTTCCTGCACCATCCACGTCAAAGGACTCGAAGACCCCTCCGGGCTGTGATTGCGGAGCCGAAGAGACCAGATCACCGGCATCGTTGATGCCGTTGGTGTTCATATCGATCCAGATGCGGTGGTAGTTGGGAGCAACTCCATCCATCGCATTGGTCCCAAAGAACGTGGCGGTCTCGCCATTGACGTAACAAAACCGCGAAGTCCCAACAAAGCCCTGACCATGGGTGTACATGTAAAGATTGCCGCCGATCCGGGCGAGCTTCGCCCCCCCGTAGGAGCGATCGACAGGATCCGTGATGATGTTTCGGGTGTAGCCCTTATAACTCCACTCCGACCCTGGTGCCGTGTTGGCATAATTCATCGTGAAATGCTTGTCGGGAGTGTAGTATTCCTGCCCGTCACTCGCCGGGTCAAAATCACCATTATTGAGGAAGATAAGTCCGTTTATCCGCCATTGCAGGGTTCCAGCGGAATTGAACTTTCGTACGTCGGTCGTATTCCCCACCCCGCCATTGCAGGCGACATAAATATTGCCACTGGTATCCGTGCCCACGCCCACCGGGCCGTAGAAGCGCTTGTCTCCGCCGGAGGCCGCGTCGGTGATTTTGCCCGGAGTGGATCCCGCCCAAATTCCTCCGTCCACACCAAAGGGAGTCCCCACAGCGGGAGTGCCAGTGAGGTTGGTGTACTTGCGGATATACTGATGAGGCCCATTATCGCACACCCATAAGACATCGTTGGCACCGGTAGTACCAATCGGAGCGAGATCCTGAAATGCCAGCGCCGTAGGGATGCAGGTATCGGGGGATGTCCAAGTAATAGCGGCACGCCGATTGGGATCACCTACTGGGAGGGCTGACAAATTCTGGCCGGTCGGAGAATAGCAAATAATGCTGGTCGGGTGCGTCCCCACGGTATGGGTGCTTAACGCTGTCTCCGCGACATCCTGCGTCGCCGCCTGAATGACCCAGAAATTCGTGCCGTCAAAGACGCTTGGCCCACAGCGCGGGAAGGAAATCGGGGTGCCAATTTCTGCGCCCGTGGCCAGACTGACGCGGCGGAGCAAACCATTGCCGTAATCGCTCACAAAAAGCGTGTCCGAGCTCGCCGCCAGGCCCCTGACCTCCCCGAGGGTCGTGCCTGTAAACGTCAGCTGAACGGGACTCGCTGTCGTGAAATCGCTGCGCCAGATTCCGGGCGTGGGAATGCCATTATAATAAAAAATATTTGAAGCATTCCCCGTGACGGTTCCTTCATGGGCGTAATTGACGCCAGCGAAGAAAGGATGAAACAACTTGCCGTCTTTATAAATCAAAGCCGGACTGCCATTTTCCGTCCAGTTGCCATTAGTAAAACAGGTGCCATCATCTGGCTTCACCCACATTGAATAGATGTTATTCCCGGGCCTTCCTGCGGCCTTACCTTGGGAGGTGGAACCAACCCAACTCGTTTTATATTTCAGCCGCGGTGCGCCGACATACACATTATCAAAGACCGCCGTAGCCAGGGTGGGGCTATTGTTCGAGCTCACTAAAAGGCCGATGTCAAAAGTTCCCGTCCCCATGAGGGCGCCGCCACTTTGATTTTGAATGAAATTCCAGTCCTTGCCATTCAGCGACCAGTAGGCGCCGAAATTATTCCCGACGCGCACGAGCTTGAGCCAATAGGGCGGGTTCAGAGGCGGCTTGGGGGTGGAAGCTTGACTTGCAAAGTAGCCGGTATTGCCGTCCACGGGCGGCCCCCAGCCGACGAACGAGACTCTATTGGTCGGAGGGCTGGCGTATCCGGGCCAGAACCAGGTGGCGGCCCGATTAACCTCACCGGGGGCGAGAGACTGGCGGATGGTCAGTCCGGCCATACTCTGGTTCGCCGGGTAATTGAAGCTCACCAGCCGGGCCACGATCTCCATGTCACCCGTAGCCGTCGTATAGCTGAAATGGGCATTGTCGCTTCCTCCCCACCAAACGCCGCCGCCGGTGCCCATGACCGTGAAGCTGTCCGTGCCGGAGTCATAGAGGCTACCACCGGTGGCCGAGCCGATATTCGTATCCGTCAAGGTCAGGCCGGAGGGAATGGTCGCTCGTGCCGGCAGGGAGAGGAGACAGAGCCCTAATAACAGGCAGCAGAGGAAATTAAAGCAGGACGCGGCAATACGATGGGGGGATTGATTTTTCATGTTTTAAAGGGGGGAAGGGGGTTGTCCGGGCTCTATCCTAACGAGACCGCGGCGCGCTGTTTGCGACGTAGACGGAAGATGACGACCGTCAAACCCAGACCAGCAAGGGCCCAGGTCTGGGGCTCGGGCACGGGGCCAAGATCACGCACCTGTAAGGCGGACAACTCCCCGTAGCCGCCGCTACCGAAATAGTAGAGGTTTTGCGTGATCGCGTCGGCCGTCCAGGTACCAACGATGAACTGGCCCGGCACGCTGTTCGAAACAGTGAGAGCGGCACTTTCATTTGCAGCATGCGAGTCTGCAAGGCCATCAGGAGCCGATGAGCTGTAACGGACCGTGGTACCAAAGAAAAAGTAGCCCGCCCAAAGCTGAATCTCGTAGGCATTGCCCGGGGTGAGGTTACTGAAAACAATCGGCTTGGTGGGAGCTTGAGCGTTACTCACGTAAGCAATAGCATCGACCAGAGTGCTGTAAGGAGTCGTGATTCCCGGCCCAAGGGCGGCACCGCCAGTATAGGAACCTCCTCCTCCAAAGCCGATCGTGTTTGTCGGGACGGCCGCATTGGTCCAACTCACTCCGTTGAGGGTAACAGCCACATTAATGCCGTCGTAAACGCTTTGGGTTGTCCCGTTATTGAGCACTTGGGACGGACTGTTAATATCCGTCGTAGTGGGGGTGCCCCAGATAATCACCGCACCCACGGCATGAGTAACGAGAATTAATGGGATAACAGCTCCGAGGAGACAGATTTTCGAGAAGCTCCGTTTCATCCGGCGATCCGGAATATTAGCACAGGGGGAATGGTTCATGGATTTAAAGGATTTGCTGTTGTGACAAACCTAAGCTTTGACCTTTGGGCGCGCAAACGATACACAGGCCGGACACATTTGCATGGTTACTAGGAAAAACACCCGAGTGACGGTTGAGAGCGCCATGCCGCCGTTGGCTGAAGTTTGCGCTTCCTTCAAGGGCTTCTCGGCCAAGGAACAGCGGGGGGATCGAATATTTGAGATGCTCTTGGCGGTGATTCAGCGCAGCCGCGGAGCGGCCCCGAAGAGGTTTTATCCCATGCGGGAGGTGGCCTCTTTTTTTGGCGTCGCTCTGAGCACGGTAGAGACAGTTTTCCACCGGTTGGGAAAAGAGGGGGCGCTGATCCTGGTCCGCAGTTCCCAGACGATGATCCCCGCCCGGAAGTCGCGTCCGCGTTTTGCGGTGCGCGGAGTGATCTGCATGCCGATTTGGACGCCGGGATTTCTTTTTTTCCTCGATTGGCGAAAATGGTTCTCCGAGCTGGAGCAGGAACTCTCTCACCACCGATTTGTGTTGGAGCCGATTTTTTTCGGCCAAAATGAGGAAACCGATCCGGCCTTTGTGGATCGTGTGCTGAAATTCAACCCCGACTATGTGCTGTGGAACAATCCCGCGCTCTGCGATCGCATGACGATGGAAAGCATCACCGATGCCGGGGTGCCCATCCTGACAGTGATAAGCGGCAAGGCGATTTCGCTGCCTGGCCGGATTTATCGGCAGAGTTTTGAACGGGGCTTGCAGCGCGGTTTGAAGGAATGGCAGACCAGCGGAGAAATCGACCGCATCGTCGTGCCTCAACACGAGAACGGATCCGTGTCCGTCACCGGTTTCATCAAGCCGAGCCTCGCGAACTGCCCCCTGCCCCATCAATTTAAAACTTATACCGAAAGCGGTTCCCTGTCTCAGTATCTGGAACGCCTCGCCCCGGAACCGCGCACCGGAATTATCTTCGACGACGATTTATTTTTCTGCCGGCTGTGCGCCCTGGTGCCTCAGACCATCATGGAGCTTTTTCGCCGGCATCGCACCATGGTGATGCGCCAGGTCACCATTCATCAAATGAAGGTTCCGACTGATGTGACAGTGGACTCCCTGCTTCTTCATGGAAAGCGACTGGCCCACCGCATCGTGGCGGACCTGCATAAATTCAAAGGCGCGCCCTCGTCTGAAGAAATCGTGTTCGAAGCGGATTGGCGGCCTCACACGCCGCTGGTGGAAATCTCGCAAAACAACTTTGCCGTCTGACCTTGCCAAGTTAAACGTTTGACTCAGACTGGCTCCCGGCCATAGTCCCAATTTTTCGCATACAAGACTCTTATGAAAGAAATCGGCTTTTGGGACTACACCTGTCCCCTCAACGGCTCGCTGGAAACCTATTCCAAGGACGATTACGATCGTCTGCTCGATGACATGGGGGAAGCGGGATTCAACAGCTTCGTCCTCTGTCCCAAGTGGCTCACCACCGGCTACCGTTCCCGTTTTGACTGGCTGGACCAGATGCCTCATGTCAGCGCCATCGCCAGCGACAACGCCGTGATCCATCATGCCCTGCAGGGCGCGCGAGCCCGCGGTTTCAAAACCTGGCTGATGGTCGTGGGGAATAATTTCGTCGTGGAAAAATTCGGCGCTCCCTCGTCCATTCCCGCAGGCTTCGGCGGAGCCTCCGCCTACGATCTCGATCAGCCGGGTGTAGCCCCGCGCATCCTCGATCTTTATGGCGAAATCGCCGAGCTTTTCGGTGCCGAGGCGGATGGCCTGATCGTGGAGCTGGAATTCTGCGACCGCGATGCGCCTCACCGCGTACCGCTTTACAATCGCTGGGCGGCGGAAAACAACCGCCCCGATTTTGCCACGGTCAAAAATATCGCACTCGAACCGCGCAGCTATCCCTTCATCGACTGGCGCGACTACACCACCTCGCGCCGCATTGAAATGATGCGCGGCATCGAGGAAACCGTGCGCAAAACCGGCTTCACCGGAAAAATGTCCTCCATCACCGAACTCGGCGTCGGCCCGATGTGCGTCGTCGGCAATACCAATCTCCAAATGCTGCGCGATGCCTTCCCCGATTGGGCGCTCACCACCTACGACAGCGGCTATGACCGCACGCTCAATCGGCTTGCCACGATGGATTTTTGTGTACATCAGCCGCACGCGCTTGGCTTCGAAGTCCAATATCTCACCCGCGGCGTGATGACCTTCACCTGGCCGCTCGACGGCCCGCCGATGGACCTGCGCGCGCAATGGCGCATGTCTCTGGAAGACGCCGCCCAGCATCAGCCCGATACCCTTTGGTTCATGGGCGCCGACGCCTGCCACGACGGCCTCGCCAGCAGCAGCGTGCGTCTGCCGCAATGGGGCTTCGCCGATGGACTCGCCGCCCGCCGCGAGCTCCTGCAAATGTGCCGCCAGGCTGCCCTGTGACTAGTGCGGCCCCTGCGTTTTCTCCACGCCCCTCCCCTGCGGCAAGATCGGCGTTGGGCCACCAGCCTCACCGCAGGGTGGTGAGTTTACGGATGATGATACAGCTGGTAAATCTCAGAAGCGTTCAACGCCTTGTCGTAGATGCGCACATCGTCGAGGTAACCGTTGAAGGAATTCGGTGAAGATCCCCCCTGCGGCCAGGCACCAGTGCTGCCATAGCCGATATAGTTGGTGCCCAGCACAGTTGATGAGAACGTCGCGGCGCGATAATCCACCAGCACACCATCGAGGTAGAGCGCCTGGGTGCTCTTATCGGCTACGAGGGCTGCATGATGCCATTGGCCGTCATTGGCCGTCGCGGCGCTCGACATTACTCTCGTGTAGGCCGTGGGGCCAGGCGCGGTGTAATAGGAGCCGCGCAATTTTCCATCCATGCCCACATAGAGCAAGGGGTCGTATTCGGTCGGGCTGCTTCCGCCGGTGTCATAGCTGGCGATGACCGTACCCCAGACACTGGTGGTCTTAAACCATGCGGACAGGGTGATGGGAAACCGGTTGGTGATGAGCGAACCAGGCAGGTTCACCCGTGCCGTGTAGCCGCCGGGGATGCTCACGCAACCATTGATTTTTCCTGAGGTATTCCAGGTGGTCGTGCTGGTTCGGGTCCCATGATGGCCCGCGCCGGAAGAATCGGCCGCGGTGTAGTTGGTGCCACCGGTGTCATCCATTTTCCACCAGCCAATGGCCGGCGTGGAAACCTTCACCGGATCGAAGAACACGCCGCTGCAAAAAGGAGGGCCGTAGTCTCCGGTGAAGCGGATGGAAACGTCTCCGCGCACATTCCAGACCATCCATTTCCCCTGCATGTAATTTCCCGAGTTCCGGGTATCGAGCACCTTGCCGGCGGGATCGATGATCTCGATCTTCTCCGTAGCGGCATATGGGCCAAAGACGAGATAGATGGAAACCTGGTGCCAGTCGGTATCGGTGCTCTTGAAGTCGATGTCCCAAGTCCACTGATTATTCGCGCTTGGGCACCAGGTGTAGGAGGTTCGGTCGCTGGTGGTTCCAGTCGTCATACGCAGGAAACGGGCCTCGGTGCTCGGATCGGGAGGAGCCCACCGCCCGATCAGGAAACTGCCCGGGGTGGGTCCCTCGCTGTTTACATAGGACGGGACCACTGGGGAGTGCACGGTCGGGTCTTCAAAATGGTAGCCCTCGCTGCCATAGACGCAATTGGCGGGAATCGGCGTACTGCCCGTGTACCACAGGCCCTGCGTCGTCGTGTCGGATTTCACGAACTCCGCCAGACTGCCCGACGCCGAGGCGCTGACTTCATTCGACTGCGCGCTGTCACCGGCCGCGTTGACCGCCACGACTTTGTAATAATAAGTCGTGCCCGGGGTGACATTCAGGTCGGTGAAGGTGGGCGAAGTCAGCCCGCTCTGGTAGAGGGTTTCCCCTCCGCTGGTCGTACCGCGATACACATTATAGGAAGTAACCATGCCGATGGGTCCACTCCAGGTCAGGACAACTTTGCCACCCGCAGCCGTGGCCGTGAGGACAGGGGCGGACGTGACGGCGGTATCGGCCGACGGAGTCCAGCGATACATGATGGCGCAGGCACCGACGCCCGCATTTTCTTCCGTGACAATATATTCGCCGGTGGAGCGCTTGACCGCACTGATCCCCATGGTCATGTCATCCCAACCCGCCATGCCTGAAATTTCCGGTCCCGCGACCAGGTTGATTTCTTCGTTGCCCAGGGCGGCATCATAGACATGGATTGGACCGTAAAGCTCCGAGGCAAAAACTTTTCCGCCGACCACATCCAGGCCGAACCAGGTGAATTCCGCGGGCGGAGGATAAAGCATCGTGATATCCGACTGCGGCGGCAGAGTCGTCGCCCAAGTGGCTTTCGCGGTGCTGTTTTTGCTTTCCGGGTTCGCCCGCCATTGGTCACAGCGGATCAGCATCCAGGTGCCATCCGCCGTCTTGCCGATACCATAGAAGGCGTCGTTTGCCCGATCATAATTTATCTGACTCAATGTCTTGAGCGGCATCGGAATGGGGTAGTCCTGATAAGTGCCGGTACCCAGACTGTACCTGGGCACGACGTTGCTGATCGTACCGTTGGTCACAGTTTGTGTGCCCTGATTGATGATCTGGCGAATATCGCCTTCGGTGGACAACCAGATATCTCCCGCAGTATCCACGTCAAAGGAGCGGAAGGTCCCGCCGACAACCGGCGGCGCGACCGAAGTGTCCTCGTTCGGCGGGCCGGCATCAACGGTGCCGTTGAGATTGGCGTCGATCCAGATGTGGTTGAAATAAGCCGTGGCCGGATCAAAACTACAGCTCCCAAAAAGCGTGGCGGTTTCCCCATTGAAGCAATAAAACCTCATGGTGCCGACGTCGCCCTGCTGGTAAGTGTACATGTAGAGGTTGCCGCCGATCCGGGCCAGCTTCGCTCCACCGTAGTCGCGGGCTCCGGCATTATTCCTGATATCGTTGGTGAAGCCCTTGTAGCTCCATTCCGTACCCGGCGCCGTATTGGCATAGTTCATCGTGAAATGCTTCTCGGTGGTATAGTACTCCTGGCCGTCACTCGTGGGGTCGAAGTCCCCGTTATTGAGAAAGAGGAGTCCATTCACGCGCCATTGCAGGGTGCCGCCGGAATTAAACTTCCGCAGGTCGACCGTGGAACCGTCGCCGCCGTTGCAAGCCACATAGATGTTGCCGGTACTGTCCGTACCCACTCCAGTCAAGCCATAGAAGCGCCGGTCTCCGCCGGCGGCGGAATCCGTGATCTGGCCGGGATGACTGCCCGCCCAAAGTCCCCCATCCTGCCCGAAGGGCGTGGTGGCGGTGGGCGTGCCGTTGAGGTTCGTATACTTGCGGACGTATTGGTGAGGTCCATTATCACAGACCCATAAGACATCGCTGGCACTCGGGCCAGCCGGAGTCACATCCTGATAAGCCAGCGCGGTGGGAATACAGGTATCCGGGTCGGTCCAACTGATTTTTCGTGCGGTCAGCTCGGTTCCATCCGCTTGATAGCAATGGATGCTCGGCCGGAGTGCTCCCACGTAGGCCGTATGGGTGCTTAATGCTACTCCCGTGGCATCCTGCGTTGCCGCCTGGACCACCCAGAAATTCGCGCCGTCATAGGCAATGGGACCGCACCGCGGAAGCACGATGGGGAAATTACCCGTGATAATTTCGTGGAGGCTGCTGGCATCAACCGCCCGCACCAAACCGTTGGCATAATCACTCACAAAAATAATCGATGCATTTGCGGCCAACCCCCGGACTTCTCCCAAGGTGGGAATCGGTGGAGTGCCGCCGGAAGCAAAAGTTAGCGCGGTATAATTGGCCGTCGTGAAATCAGCGCGAAAAACCTTCGGCGAGCCGACGGAATTATAATAAAAGATATTGCTGCCATTTCCCGTGACAGTTCCTTCCAGGGCGCCATTGATGCCGGGGTCAGAGAAGAAATTATGGAAGACCTTGCCATCTTTGTAGACTCGCCCTGCGGTGCTATTTTCAGCCCAATTGCTATTCGTATAGCAGGTGCCGTCGGGGCTGACCCACAAGGAATAGATGTTGTTTCCCGGGAGGCCTGAAGCCAGGCCCTCTGAGTTACAGCCAACGCGGCTTGATTTGTACTTCAGCCGGGGCGAGCCGACATAGACGTTATCCAGGGTTGCGGAAGCGCTCGTCGAGGTGGAAGCGCTTCCAATAAAGAAGCCAATATTATAGGTGCCGGTGGCAAAGAAAGCCCCGCCGGAGAGTCCCGACATTTGCACCCAGTCCTTTCCGTTGACGGACCAGTAGGTGCCATAGTTGTTCCCCACCCGCACCAGCTTCATCCAGAAGGGAGGGTTGAGTGAAGCGAGCGGCCGATAGGCGCCGCAAAGGTACTGATAGTAGTACGGATTCCCATCCACGGTCGGACCGCGCATCGGCCCCAGGAAACCATTTTTCAGAACATGATCGCCCCAATCATAATTACGGATAAAATAGCAACTCGCCATCTGATCCGTAGTACCCAGGCCGGTTCGCATGGTGAACCCAACCTGACACCCATCGGGACCGGTCAAGCCAGTTACCCGCGCCACGAGTTCGACATCCCCGGTCTTCTGGGCGTAAACGAAATTGATATTGTCGCTCGTCCCCACGCCGCCATTCATTAGGCCCATCGCCTTGGCCGAGAGCGAGTACACCCCTGTCACGGAGTTGAAGCTGTTGGTCGGTGATGTAACCGAGCCGATCGTGGCGTTCAGCCCCAGGTCCGGCGCAGCAGCCACCACCAGGGAGATATTATCCAACAGAATTGTGCCATCGGAGGTCGGCGTCGTCGCAATAAAGGACAGAATCGAGCCCCAGCCGGAGCTGTAGGTGAAGGGAATGGAAACAAACTGATAACCCGCAGAAAAATTGCTGGCCGAGGCGACTGGTGAGATGGACGTGGCCGCCTGCAATACCTGTGAGCCCAACTGCACGGTCAATTTAGGAACATCTCCGCCGTAATTACGGGCATTCACAGAGAAGCTCAGCACGTAATTGGTGCCATTAACCAGCCCCGAGATGTTCTGGCTCAAGCTGGTATAAACGCCGGTGCCCGCGCCGGGAGCCTGCAGGAATCCCACATGAGCCCCCTCCGGGATCGCACCATTGTTGGCGAAAGTGGTGGAATTCTCATTCGATCCGCCAGTTCCATTCAGGCCGATGCGGGTGAGGCCATCCGAGGCAAAGCCCGTCCATCCCGTGATGGCGGCATTGGAAGTGCCGTAGCCGTTGCCCCCGAAGTTGCCGGAAGTGAAGGTTTCAAAGCTGCCATTTGTCACCAACGGCGTACCCAGGGCCGGCGTAACCAGGAGCAAGGGAAGAAACGCGGCCGACAGGAAAATTTTCCGCAGGCCCATTTTCCAGACATGCAGCAGCACAGTGAGAGGGGGGATACTCATGCCTCTCATATAAGGCTTTGACGGGATATTATACAAATGGTACACAATGCGCACATAATGAGGGGGCAAATGCATCATGCCGCGTAGACGCGTCAGCCGATCGCTCCCGCCCCTAGGGAAGATCTGCCCGGGCTTCAAGGGTTTCGCCAGGCACGAGAATCAGTCCGAGCGGGTGCTCGAGCTCCTCACCACGATTATTCAACGCAACCGGAGGACAACCCCGCAGCCATTCTACGCGATGCGGGAGGTCGCTGCTTTTTTTAAAATGGCGCTGACCACGACCGCCAGGATTTACCGACGGCTCGAGCGCGAAGGCATGCTCACGCTGGCGCGGAGCTCACAATCCATGATGACGCCTCGCCTCCTGCGGCCGCGTTTTGTCGTGCGCGGCGTGGTGTGCATGCCGATCTGGCTGCCGGGCTTCATGAATTTCCTCGATTGGCGCCGGTGGTTTTCGCTGCTGGAAGAGGAACTGATGCGGCACCGCTTTGTGCTGGAGCCGATTTTTTATAAAACCACCGAGGAGACCAAACCGGAATTTGTCGATCGCGTGCTGAAATTTAATCCGGACTATCTCTTATGGAATAATCCCGCTCCCAGTGATCGTACGCCCATGCAAAGCATTGCCGATACCGGCGTGCCGCTGCTGGTGGTCCAAAACTTCCCCGGCACATTTCAAGGCCGGGTCTATCGCCAGAGCTATGAACGCGGGCTGCGGCAAGGCCTCAAGGAGTGGAAGGCGGATAAAGAGATCACCCGGATTGTTGTACCCAGGCAGGGATTAGGCGGGGTCTCGGCGACACAATGCCTCCGATCCGTGCTCCAGGATTGCGGACTGCCTTACCAAGATAAACTTTATGGCTCGGAAAAAGATTCGCTGCCCGATTATCTGCGCCGACTAGCCCCGGATCGGCGGACGGGAATCATCTTCGACGACGATATGTTTTATACCCGGCTCTGCCTGTTGAGCCCGGAAGTGATGCTCAGCTTTTTCCGCCGGCACCGCGTGATGGTGATGCGCCAGACCACTATTCCCAGCGTGGAGCTATGGCACGACGTGAAGGTCGATGGGCTGCTTTTTTTCGGAAAAAAACTCGCCCGGCAAATTGCGACTGATCTCAGCAAGGGAGAAAGCATGCTGCCCTTCCAGGGATCCGCCTTTGAAGCGGAATGGCGCCCGCGCACTCCGCTCAGCGAACTGGCTCAGGGCTATGTCACGGAGTAGGCGTGGGGTCTGGCGCGGAGCGCTTGATCGCTTCCTCCAGCATGGCAGCTATCGCAGAATAATGCCATTTCTGAGCAAGGCTGAGCGGCGTCTCACCTTTCGCGTCCTTTAAATTCAGCGGCAGATTATATTGCAGCAGAAGCTTGAGCGCTTCCGGCTTGTTCTGCTCCACCGCACAATAGACCGGATCGGTATTTTCCGGGACGCCGTTGATCTTCACATTACTGGTTTGATGGGCCGCCGCTCCGCTGTCCAGAGCCAGCTTGAGGATATCCAGATTACTTTGCTCAATGACCGAGCGCAAACGCACCTGCGAAGCATCTCCCCCGCCCTGCTGGAGTAGAATAAAGAGTTTCGTATTTCCTGTACGTGCCGCCATCGTCATTTCTCCCGAATCAGGTTTGACGCCTGCCGCCAAAAGTTTTCTGACCAGCGCCATATCCTGCCTTTGAATGGCAAGGAAGAGCGGAGAACGTGCCTGGCCGGAGAAGGCAAGATCGATACCGGCTTGCCCCATCAACCAGTCTGCTGCCTCGTTACGGCCCAATGCCATGGCCACGGATAAGGCATTCCAGCTCCTTCCGTAACTGCTTGGAAGCTTGGTATTCACGTCCACCCCGGCCGCACGGAGTTGCTTCATTCGTGCCACATCCCCCAGCGCCGCCGCTGTTATCCATTCGCTTCCGCGCACATCGCCGGGAACGGAGATTTTCATTCCATGCTGCAAAAGCATCTCCACCGAGCGGCGTGTCTGCGCGAGCAGCTCCGGATCATCCTGCTGCAGGGAGGCCATATAGATCGCTGAGTCGATCAGCGTCATCGGCTGCGCGGACGAGCTGTGTGGTTCCATCAACGTGCTGTTCGGATCAGCCCCCCGGTCAAGCAGGAGTTGCAGCAAGGCGGAATCCACTCCCCCTCCCTGCCCACCCCGAAAGAAAAAAGCGATCGGCGCATTCCCCTTCTTATCCCGCTGGTGGATATCCGCCCCATGATCAATCAACGCTTTGGCAATCGCATACTGACCATTTGAAACCGCCGCGATCAGAGGCGTGCCTGCGAAACCGCCAGACGCATTCGGGTCCGCTCCTGCCTGGATCAGCAACTCCACGGTTTTACGCACAGAGACCTGCCACTCCTTGATCTCCTCATCCGTATAAATTTTCCCGGGATAACCGACCTTGCCTTTCCGGGGAAAGTAAACTCCCTGCATCGCGGTAAGAATAGGCGCGCCGTTTTTATCCACCCCGCGGGGATCGGCCCCGTGACGCAGCAGCAACTCCACCATCTCCGGCTGCATTCCTCCCGAAGCCGCACTCCAAAGCGCCGTCTGCCCCCACTCATTCTTCAAGGAAACATCCGCTCCGCGATCCAGCAGCAACCGGCAAACCTCGACCCGTCGGTTGCTGATCGCCCAGGCGAGCGGAGTCAGCCCTTGTCCGTCCCGGGCATTAATATCGGCTCCGTGATCGAGGAGAAATTTGACCACTTCCACCTGCCCTTCGCCCGCCGCGTTCCTGAGCGGACCGGCAGAATTGGGCTTTGGCTCGGAAAGAATAACCCCTCGACCCAGGAGATATTTGATCATTGGCAGATGACCATGGGAAATGGCGGAATTCAGCGCCGACGGCCCATACTTCGGGAAATCCACGCCCATCTTTTCCACGTCCTGCATCATATCCAGGCGTCCCCAGAAAGCCGTGTTGACGAATCGCTCGCCCAGCCAGTTGGCCTTCTCCTCCGGTGTCAGCAGCGGAGAGAGATGCGCCCAGAACCAGTCATTCGATGCCGCATTCGCCGCCGTCGCCATGCACATCCCCACCATGAGCTCATCCTTCGTCAACGGTTTCTCCGCCTGCTTTTTATCCAGCGCCGCGATGTCTCCCGTGCTGATCGCGTAGGAATACGGATCACATTTCGCTCCGGCGGTGATCATCGTATCGAGGATCGCCTTGTCCCCAACCCAGCACGCGTGATTAATCGCCGTGTCGCCCGATGCTGTCGTCTCATTCAGCGGCACTCCATGCGCGATCAGAAAACGCACCATCGGCAAATTCCTCACATGAATCGCACCGAAAAGCGCATTAGTTCCCTCCGTGTTGTTGATCTGATATCCCCGGCGGAGATATTCTTTCACCTTGCGCATATCCCCTTTGCGCACCGCCTCATAGAAATCCTGATTCACCGCGAAGCTCTCGCGCTCCCCCGTCGGCAGCGGTTCCAGCGGCGCCTCGGTCTGTCGCACCAATAACACCACCGCGAGGCCGACCAGCAACACCACGCCCGCCATCGACCAAACCATCGTCGCCCGGCTGAAACTGGAGATCTGCACCATTCGCTGCCGCAAATCCCCGTGCCTTTCCAGCAATCCCAGGCTCGGTTGCAGCGTGGACAGCCCGGCGGAAGGCTGCGTCGCCAGCTCCAGCAGCGTCTCCCCATAGAGCAGTTGCTCCGGCTGCTCCAGGCACTCCAGCACGGCGGCATCCGTCGCCAGTTCGCGTTCCGCCCGCAGCCGCCCGCGCAGCCAACACACCACCGGATTCCACCAATGCATCACCCCCGCGAGCACCGCCGCCGCGTGTGTCCACATATCGCCCCGCCGGAGATGCACGCACTCATGCAGCAACACCAGTTCCAGCCGCTGGCGATCCAGCGTTTTTTCCAGTTCCGGCGGTGCGACAATCACCGGCCTGATCAGCCCGCTCAACGCTGCGCCATTGATGCCCGGCAACACCCAAAGCTCCGGCGCACGCCGCAGCCCGGCCCGCCGCGCCCCCAGCGCTAAAATTTCCTCCATCTCCGGCGAAGGCCGCTGCCGCGTGCGGCGGTAATGCCACGAAAAAGCCGCCTGCCGAAAAATCAGCCATCCGCCATAGCTCGCCACTCCGCCCAGCCACAACCACCCCAGCACCATACGCCAGTCCACTCCCTGCCGTTGCGGCGGTACGAAGGACGGTTCCGCGCGGGGCTCCAGCCACTCCGGCGCCGGTTGTGATGGCAAGGCCGCCTCCCACGCCTGGCCCGGCGAAGCCGGCACCACGCGATACGCGCTCACCTGCGCCTCCGGCAGCGCAGGCAGCAGCAACCGCAAGACCACCAGCAACCACAACGCGTAACGCCATTTCGGAGGAATCCGCCCACAAGCCGCCAGGAGCACCAGCGAGATGATGAGGACCATCACCGCCGCCTGCCAGCCGGACTCGATCAGCCACCCCGGCATCGCGTTCATTTCTTGCGCCCCTTCTGGTCCAGCAGGGCCCGCAGTTTCCGCGCCTCCTCCGGCGTCAATTTGGCCGACTGCGCGAAGTGCAGCAGCAGCGGTGCCGCCGCTCCACCAAACACCCGGCCGAGAAAACTCTGCCCTTCCTTCGCCACACACGCCTCGCGCGAACTCTTCGGCGTATAAACCATCCGCCCCGCCGCGCGGCTCGTCTTCAGATGCCCCTTCTCCACCAGGCGGCTCAGCAGCGTGCGCACTGTATTCGCCGCCCAGTCCCGTTCCTTCGCCACCCGCTCAATCACCTCCGTGGACGACAGCGGATGCTCCCGCCACAGTATCTCCATCAACTCCCACTCCGCTTCGGTAATTCCACTCGCCATTCCCTCGTCTTACCTACAGCCGTAGTTTAGTCAACTACAATTGTAGGTTTGCTTGCCCGTAAGATCAGAACCATTAGCGCCCGATCACCCATCGGCGATTGATCCACCTTTGGAAATACCTCTCCACGACTAAGGACAGTGCAAAAACCAGCCCGATCCGCGCCGCCAGATCCGCATAATACCAATGCGTCCCGGAAAAAATGCGGAAATCACAAATGATCGGAAAATGAAAAACATACAGCGCATAGGAAAACGTGCTGACCAGTGAAAAAGGATGCAGCAGCCATCGGTAGCCCCGGAACTGAAATTTTCCCCAGATCATCCCCGCCACAAAAATCCCCACCCCCGCTACATAGAAGCGCAGATTAACAAACGGATAATAAAGCAGCGCCACCCGTTTCCCCTCCAGCACCCAATCCACGCTCGCGGCCAAATAATATCCCACCGGCACGATGAGCAGGCCCAGATAGCCCGCCTGCCCACGCCACGTGATCGTTTTCGTTGCCAGGTACTCACGCGCCAGTTCCACTCCCCACCACCAAATCGGAAAAAGCATCAGGACATTGCCGGGTGGATTGGGCCAAAAGGAATTCACCGCCAGCCCAAGGATGCACAGCGCGATCACCCAGTAACGCTGCCGGGCCGGCGCGACCTTTTGGCAGATCGGAAAATAAAGCATGTAGAACCACCACTCGTACGAGAGGGACCAGAGGGGGATATTCCCGGAAAACGGGGCAAACCATCTCCCCGGATTATCCCGATCCTGCAACATCGCCAGGTTGCCCGCCAACGAGACAAAGATATCCCGGGAAAACAAAATGCCACGGGCGTTCCAGCACGCGATCGCAAAAGAAAGCATCAACGCCAGAATAAAAATCGGATAGATCCGCCGCGCCCGCTTTAAAAAATAAGTCCGGTAGCCGGGAACTTTTTCGCGATGCGTGGAATAATGAATGACAAATCCGGAAAGCAAAAAGAACGCCATCACCGCCTCCTGTCCGAAACGGAAAGGCAGGCCCCAGATGCTGTTGGCGAGACCGAGATAATTCGTGCTGACATGATGGAAAAGCACGTACACCGCGGCAAAACCACGCAGGGATTCCAGTTTGTGGATTTGTCGTTCCATGGAGACTGTCGCCCGCTGGCATAGCCCATCCCGGGCAGGCTGGAAAGCTCCCCTTGCGCGTGATCCGCAAAGGATGGTGAGTCTTCGCCAATCCACGGGAAGCCGCCCGCCCGCCTCGGCCCTAGAGTGCCATCAAAAGGAAACACCAATGAAAACGCTCAATCCCAGCTTCACCGGCCTCCCGACCTGGCACTCCCGCCACTCTCTCATCGATCCTCCCTGCTATCCCGTGAGCGAGGCGGCGGAGCCCGGAACGCTGCGAGCCGCCATCGCGGGCCATCCCTTCTGGAGCGACCTGCCGGGACAATACCTTCCCCTCCTGGAGGGATGCGCTTCCCTGGAGGCTTTCGAGCCACATCAGCAAATCTTCCTCCATGGCACCGAGGCCCGCTCGTTATATCTCATCCGCGAAGGCTGCGTTGCGCTCGAGACGCCCTTCGTTCCCGAGACAGGCTGCGTGCCACTGGAAACCGTCGGCACTGGCGATGCCCTGGGCTGGTCGTGGTTCTTTACTCCCGCGCTCTGGCGGTTCAACGCCCGCGCCCTGGAATCCACCGAAGTCCTTGGCTTCAACGCCGCAGCCCTCCGCTCCGCCGCCGCGCAAAACCACGACTTCGGTTACGAACTCGCCCGCCGGATCTGCCACGTCATGCTCGACCGGATTTACGCCCTCGAATTGCAACTCATGGCCACGGCCGATCGCGTGCGCCAGACCAAGGCAAATTGCAACTGCGCCCGCGCCAGCACCTGCAAATCCCGCCTTGCCCCCACCACCTGATGCTTTCTCTCCAGCTCAACCACTCACTGCCATGAACCTCTCACTCCTCGAACAATGCCGGGCCTACCTCCACGCTCAGGGCTCCGCTCCCTTTACCCCGGCCACTCAACCCGTACGCGCCGTAACCATCTCCCGCGAAACCGGCGCGGGCGCCCTCACCATCGGAGAGCTGGTGACCAGTCACCTCCAGACGCGGCAAAAAGACGCCTCTCCTGCGTGGACGCTTTTTGACCGCAACCTCGTGGAGAAAATCCTCGCCGACCACAGTCTTCATCGCACCGTGGCCCAATACCTGCCGGAGGACGCTGCCTCTCCGGTCACCAGCACGGTGGAGGAACTCCTCGGCCTGCATCCGTCCCAGTGGACCATGCTCCATTACACCAGTAATACGATCCTGCGGCTGGCCGGGATGGGCAATGTCGTCCTCGTCGGGCGCGGGGCGCACCTTGTCACCGCCCATCTCAGCCACGTCCTGCATGTCCGCCTGATCGCCCCGCTCGATCAGCGCATCACTCATATCATGGCCTATTATAAACTGAACCGCACCGCCGCCGCGGAATTCATCCAACTCAACGACCAGGCCCGGGCTCGTTATGTCCGCAAGCACTTCAAGCACAACGTCGATAATCCCCTCGACTATCACCTCACGATCAACACCGGTATCGTTCCCTATGCCGAAGCCGCCGGGATCATCGGCGACGCCGTGCTTAAGCTGCCTCCCTATTCTCCGGCCGCAAAGAAAATCTCAGAGCCGATGCGCCGTCTGGCGATAGTCTGAGGGCGACTGTCCGACGAGCTTGCGGAACAGGCGGTTAAAATGCGTGAGGGACTGAAAGCCCACCTCAAAGGCGATCTCGCTCACCCGCAGGTCGCCGTGCAGGAGCAGCGCCTTCGCCTTCTCGATCCGCACCCGGCCCAGATAGTCCGTGAAGGTCAGACCGGTGGATTGCTTGAACATCTTGCAGAAATAAAAGGTCGAGACATGCAGCGCCTTTGCCAGCTCCGTAAGCGAGAGGTCCTCCGCATGGTGCTCGCCGATATAACTCCGCGCCTTGCGCACCATGGGTGCCTCTTTTTCCTCGTCCTGCACGATCAATTGGCCGGCGATCTCCGAGAGATGCTTCGCAAAAATCTCCAGCAGGTGCACCATGGCGGCGTACTGTTTCTCGGAGAGCACCCGGGAATGAAAATAGGTCTCCTGGAGCTTCGTCAGGTCCACCGTGCTTCCCCAGTCCACCAGCAGCTTCGTCACCTTCTCCAGCTTCGCTTTTTTGGGTTTTTCCAGGGCGATCTGCCCGGTTTGCAGATAGCCGACGACATCCTTGCCCACGCGAATCGGCACGGCCGTGTCATACAGCCCGGCAAAGCATTGCTTCGTCGTGGCTCCGGGCTTGGCCGGGTCACAGATCGCCGCCTGGTTTTGCAGGCATTGCGAACACGTCTTGCTCGCATCTGCCAGCAACGCGCAAAAGGGATTTTCCCGTGGATTCCCGTGGAGAAAAAGCCCCCAGCCCTCCTTGGCCCGCAGCGTGAGGGGGAGTTCCGTCGCGTCGGTGAAGGCCCGCTCGTAGTCGCAGTATATATCCGACCGGCTGAGCTTTTTCAGGATCTCATCCGCCGTGAGCATGGGAGAGATATACCTCCACCCCGGCTTCTCCACAAGGCCTCAAGTCCGCTCCGTCTTTACCAGTTGCGGCTTGAGGGTGCCCAGGGGGAGCTCCCAGTGCAGGTTGGCGTGGGGGATTGAACATTCGATGCGATCGACCGTTGTGCGGATCGCCATCACCCCGGGGCGCTCCGTGAAGTTATTCAGGAAATACGCGTGGGATTTATCCTCGATGGCTTTCCAGATGTGCTTGGTCACGGCCACCTCCTGGACGGCCTCGGCCTGGCCGGAGAGATTCAGCACCAGGGTAAGATCCGCATTGGAAAACATCCAGTTCACGTAGGGGTTGCGGGCGAGTTGATCCAACTTGCGGCTTTTCGGCGCCGTCAGGCAATAAATGCAGGGAAACTCGTCAAATGAGACCGTCGCCATCCAGCGCGCCTGCGGACGCCTTCGTTCGTCCACGGTCGTCAACACGCTGGGATGCCTCCCGTCGATCAACTGCCGGGTGAGATTGAGGATATCTTCGCAATCCTCGAGGTCGAAGGTTTCAACCGCGTCGGTCTCTTCATTCAGATGGGGGTAAATGAGCGTTTTCATAATCTCTGTTATGAAACTACTCTCCTCTCCCCCTATCGGCTACCCGCCGGTTGGCGGGTAGTCTCCCTTGGTTGTTTACTCGAAGATCGCCAGCGCGCCGGTCTCGGGACCAGAAAACGTATTGTACGTCGCCGGGAAGACCTCGAAATCCTGCACGTCGCCACCGGGGACGTCGTTGTCGTCAATCATCAGGCCGATGCGGATGCTTTCGCCGGATTGCACCTTCGGGGCGTCTGCTTCTGCGCCTTCGTAGGCTCCGGTGGCATCAAGCGGGAGCTTGAATTCCGTCACGATGACTTTGCTCTTCGAGAGATCGACATTGTAGAGGGCCTCGATGAGCTTGCGCTCGGGCACGTTCTCGGCGTTATCCAGGATGGTGATCTTACGCGGGGCGGCCGCGGACTCGAGGAACTTCGTGAGATTCGCGGCGCCGAAACGCTCGCGCAGGAAGATGTCCCCCTTGTCACGGGTATGGGAAACTCCGAATTTGAAGCCGGAGGAGAAGCTGTTGACCGCCATCTCGACGGCATCCTGCTTGTAAAACAGGATGGCATCCTGGAAGTGGGTGATGACGTCATCGAAGGTAATGACCTGCACGTAGAGGTTCGTCCCTTCATAAGCGAAGCGAGCGACGGAGCTGAAATCCACCGGTCCCGAGATCGCGGAACTACTGCCCGTGTCTGGCGTGATGATGACCTGCGGCACAGGCAATTCCTTGCGCCATTTTTCCATTTCGCCATCAATCGGCATCGGCGCGGCCAGTTTCTTGATCGTGATTTTCGTCGTCGGAGGAGCGGGCTGCTTCGGCGCGGCCGGCTGCGGCAGGGCGGCGAGCGCGGTGGCCAGCGCCGGGCTGATCACGAGCGGCTGCTTTTGATAGATAACCTTGTCCAGGCCCACGACCTCAAACCAGAAGAGGCAATTTTCGTTGAAGTCGCCGTAGAGCATGTATTGCTTGCCGTCCGTCCCCGCGAAGGGATGAAATTGCAACGAGTTATCCAGCCATTTTCCGCCCCAGGGAATGCCCTTGGGCTGGCCGAGCCGGCCGAGGTAGAGACCGTCTTTGCTGAAGACCTGCGTCTCGGAAGTGATGATGCCGTTGCCGTAGATAATATCATTCACGACATATGGTCCGCTCACGCTGTGAACGTGGGTAAGGGGCTGGAACCAAAGCATCTTGCCGTCCTTGTCAAAGCTCGCAATATCGGTGCCGCCCCAGTTCCCGGTCAGCCCGGCCAATTGGCCACCGTCCGCCGCGACCAGGCGGGTGAGGCCTCCGTCGGGAAAGAAGGTGGTAACTCGATTCGGCGCCATGTTAAAGGGCGCGGTAGGCGGCGTGGCCTTGAAGGTGTACGGCGATTGGAAGGGAGCCCCATTTGCTCCAGAGGCGTCCAGGGTCATGATCTTTTTGTTCCAGTCGTATTGCGGCACCCCATTGGCATCGAAGCCGGTGAGCGGATACCGGTGAATGGTCATGCCGACGTCGACCAAGAGGTCACCATTCGTGTCCGCGCGGAATGCCGTACCATTCCAGGTCGTGACGGGCTGACCAGCGGCGTCGAGGAGCGGAGTCCAGCGTGCAGGATCAAATTTTCCGGTCAGCGGCGTCGTGAGGTCTTTGGTCGTGTAGATCGTGCCGCCATTGTTGAGGAAGGCGAGCAAGGGAGTGACCTTGTCCTGGCTTTCCACCCGTCCAATGGTGGTGAAAATATAGTAGGGTTCCGGCGGAGTGACGCCGGGAGGAGATACCTGAGTGTTGCCATTCGAGAGGAGATAAACTTTGCCATTGAGGTTGAAGGCCGTGTCCATCGTGCCGCTTCGGTCGTCGTTCCCAATGAATTTCCAGGTCTTGTTGGTGATGTCGAATTTAACGCGGCGATCCCCGAGCGAGGGATCATAGACGATGACGGTGTTATCCGGCTGGACCGCGCCGATGTGGAAGCTGTTGTACCAGCCGCCGGTGAAATCGCTTTTCATTGTGCCATCGCTGCCAAAGACGGAGACACCATGGGCGAGCCGCACAACGACATCACCGGCATCGTTGAGCGCGATGCGGCTGAGCTGTGGTTGCATCCCGGGAGCCTCGGCGGCCTTGGCCGGAGCCTTGGCCTCGGTCGCGATCTGGCCTTTCGCCACGGGCTTCGTCGGATCGGCCGTGATATCAAAAAGATGAATGATGCCCGTGCCCTCATCGAGCAATGCCAGCCGGTCGCCACGCACGGAGAGCGAAGTGGCATTCGCCACGGGTGATGGAAACTCGAATTTCTTCGCACCGGCGGCATTCACTGCGACGATATTCGCACCGGAGAGCAGCCAGACCAGACCGCGTTTCGCATCGGCACAGGGGCTCGACGGCGAGGGCAGAGCCACGCTGTTGGTAAAGTCGAGTTTCGTCAGTGGAGTGATAAAGAGCTTATTGCCGCCGAGGTCGGCGAAATAAAGATTATCCCCGAGGATCGCCGCTCCACCCACGAGCTTGGAAAATAGCGACATCGGGACGAGGTGGTTGAACTGGCCAGGCAGGATCTCGACCGTGTGGCCAGTCTTCTGGTCGATCTTGAGCATGACGATATTCGGGTCCGCACTGCGCATCGAATATGCGAATCCGTTGCCGGTTATCGCGACGCCCACATGCCCGCTTGCGCCGGGCAGCCACCAATTCTGGCTCTTGAAATCAGGAGCCAGAGAGCGGAAATTGATGCCGCCCTCATTCCAACTGAGACCGATGAGGATCTGGCCATTCTCGTCGTAAACCGCCTGGGAATTCGAAATCTGCGCAAGTGTATTCATCTTCGGCCCGGGGCCGGTATTACCCGCAATACCGCTGCCGACGGGGACGAAACGCAGATTAGCCTGCGCCGTGCGTAGTTCGTAATCACCCGCCGTAATCGGCTGACCGTAAAGATCGCGCGGCGGCACCCAGAAGGAATACGTTCCCTTTTTCAACGGCAGGTTATTAAAAAGCCAGGTGAGAAGGCGCCCTTCTTTACTGTAAATACCCGCGCTTGTCGTGCCTTCGTCGCCTGTCACGTTGAACTTCCCGTCGGCGGGACGCGTGGCAATGAGTGGCACTTCCCAGGCGCCAATGCCCGGGCCGTAGCTCGTGGCCGGTTTGCCATCGATATCCAGCTTCGCGGCGGCAAAGGCGCCCAGCGTGGCCGTGCCCCACCCACTCGTGATCACGCGATCCGGCGACCAGGGCATTACATTTGAAGGTTTATAGACATACTCCGCGCCCGGGGTGAACTCCACGGGCTGCTGCATCGAATGCGCATCGTAGCCGGTCTGGTCGCGCCAGGTGAACACGCTGTCCGGGGGTGCATCCTCGCTCTTTCCGATCTTGCTCACCTGGTAGATATTATAATCCAGCAGCAGAGAATCATTCTCCGGTGCGACAAAGACGCCAAGCGGGCTGTTGAGGAAGAGGTTATTGAAAACGGCGGTGTTCTTGTTCACCCCGAGGCTGAGTGAGATCGCGGTGTTGCCGTCGAAGGTGCTGTTGACGAAGCTGGAATCCGAGTTGCCGTTGAAGACCGCGCCGGTGCGATTTTCCGCCAGCACGAGATTTTCCAGCCGCACTTTGGAGGAATCAAACACCATTAATCCCGTCAGCGCCTGCTCGATACCGAGGCGGGCGAGCGTTACGTCGGAGGATTTCTCCACGACGATGTTCACGCCCTTCGCGCCGCGCACGGAAAGATCCGTAATTTTCGTGCCCGCCGTATTGCGAATCGTCAACCCGAAGGGGCCCGTGGCCGTGAGGATCGTCTTGTCGTACCCTGCGCCGCTGAGCGTCACCCCGGCCGGAATTGTGATCTCATCGATCGCAAAAGTTCCCGCCGGCAGCGTGATCGTTTCGCCGGCTTTGGCGGCAGAGAGTTGGGCGAGAACGGGTTGCAACTCGGCGGGCTGGGCGGCAAAAGTCGGTCCAGCACACGTGAGAGTCGCGGAGGCCAGGATAAAAAATGAGCGTTTGAGTAGGGTATTCATTGGATGGGAGATCGGGCAGTCCCTGCGGAGTAGCAGGTCTTCTGCGAGCGATCAACATATCCAACTTTCCTTTCTTGACTAGCATTCTTCCGGCGAACGCATCAGCGACGGCGCCTTCCCAGCGGGAAGGCGCGGTCAATAAGGGGCGGATCCCCCTTATTCAAATGTCGCCAGCGCGCCGGTCTCGGGGCCGTTGAAGGTGCCGTAGGTCGCGGGGAAAAGCTCGTAATCCTGCACGTCGCCGCCGGGGACATCATTGTCGTCGATCATCAAGCCGATGCGCATGGTGTCGCCGGACTTTGTCGTCGGCAGGTCTTTCTCCGCCCCCTCATAGCCTCCGGCATCAAGCGGGAGTTTGAACTCCGTCACGATGACTTTGCTCTTTGAGAGGTCGATATTATAAAGAGCCTCAATGAGCTTGCGCTCGGGCACGCTCTCGGCGTTATCGAGCACGGTGATCTTGCGCGGGGCGAAATCCGGGTCGAAATACTTGGTGAGTGTGGGCGTGCCGAAACGCTCGCGGATGAAGATATCTCCCTTGTCGCGGGTATGGGTGATGCCGAACTTAAAGCCATTCAAGTAGCTGTTGATCGCCATCTCGACGCCATCCTGTTTGTAAAAGAGCGTGGCGTCCTGGAAGTGCGTCACAACGTCGTCAAAGGTGATGACCTGCACATAGAGATTCGTGCCTTCATAAGCAAACCGGACCAGGGAGCTATGATCCGCCGGTCCCGAGATCGCAGGCGTCCCGGTATCCGGGGTGACAATGACCTGCGGCACCGGCAAGATCGTGCGCCATTTTTCCATGTCGCCGTCGATCGGCAGCGGGGCCGCGAGTTTCTTGATGGTGAATTTCGTCGTGGGAGGCAGCGACTGCTTCGGCACCGTCGGAAGCGGCAGCGCGGCGAGCGCGGTCGCCAGCGCCGGGCTGATCACAAGCGATTGCTTTTGGTAGATCACTTGATCCAAGCCCGCGACCTCGAACCAAAACATGCAGCATTCGTTGAAATCGCCATAGAGCATGTACTGCTTGCCATCGGGCCCGGCGAAGGGATGGAGTTGATAGCCGTTATCCAGCCACTTCCCGCCCCAGGGGATGCCTTTGGGCTGGCCGATCCGCCCGAGGTAAAGCCCGTCGCGGGCGAAGACCTGGGTCTCCGACGTCATCACTCCGTCGGTGTAGATAATATCGTTCACCACAAAGGGCCCGCACGCGCCGTTGATTTCCGGCAGGGGCTGAAACCACTCCAGCTTGCCCGCTTTGTCGAAGCTGGCGAGATCCGAGCCGCCCCAGACCCCGATGAGGGAGTGCTTGCGTCCACCGGCCACGGAAGCGATGCGCGGGATGCCGCCGTCGGAATAGTACGACGTGATTTTTAGCATCGGCATGACGAAGCCGGGCGAGTTCGGGGTCGCCGGAGCGAAGGTATACGGCGATTGAAAGGGCGCGCCGTTCGGTCCGTCGATGGTCATCGTCAAGGCAGGCCCCTCGTAGTTGTATTGTGGCACACCGTTGGCGTCGAATCCGGTCAGCTGCCAGCTCGTTATTTTGAAGCCATTGTCAAACACCACATCGCCCTTGGTGTTGAACACCGGGCTGGATGTGCCGATAATCGGCGTGCCGTCGGCATGGAGAAGCGGAGTCCAGCGAGCAGGATCAAATGCTCCATAGAACGGCTTGGAAAAATCCTGCGTCGTCGAGATCGCGCCGTTCGACGTAGCCGCTGTCCAGGCGAAAAGAGGCACAAGTTTGTCGCCATCGGCTCGGACAATGGCGAAGACGGATTCTCCGTGGACGCCGGGGGCGGGTGGCTCGGTATTGCCGCCGAGCAGAAGGTAGGACTTACCATCGCGCTCGAACGTGCTGATGATGGTGCCTTCATTGCCGAAGCTGCCGTTGAGTTTCCAGGTCTTGTTCTTCAGGTCGAGGACCACGCGACGATCACCCTGCGTGGAATCATAAACCGTGATCGTGCCGTCCGGCTGCAGCGCGCCGAGACGGATGTTAATGTACCAGCCGCCGAGGAGATCGCTCTTCATCGCGCCATCGCTGCCGAAGATTTTCAGGCCATTGGGGAATCGTACGAGGATATCGCCGCCATCGTTTAATGCGAGTCGGCTCATCTGGCCTTTGACCTTGTCAGGCCCACCGCTGGCAATTTTGGCGGGAGCCTTCGCGTCGGCCGCGATCTGGCCTTTCGCGACGGGCTTCGTCGGATCGGCGGTGAGATCAAAAAGCTGCACATTGCCGGTTTCCTCAGTGAGCAGCGCCAGGATGTCGCCGCGCACGGCGAGCGAATTGGCATGCGCCACCGGTGAGGGAATCTCGAGTTTCTTCGTGCCGGCGGCATCGACTGCGACGATATTCTCACCCGAGAGCAGCCAGACCCAACCGCGCTTCGTATCGGCACACGGGCTGGAGGGTGAAGGGAGATCAATACTCTTGGCGAAGTCCAGTTTCGCCAGCGGCGTGAGGAAAAGCTTATTGCCTCCGGTGTCGGCGAGATAAAGATTGTCGCCGAGGATGGCGATGCCGCCGGTCAGCTTGGAGAACAAGGAGAGCGGCACGAGATGATTGTACGTACCGGGCAGGATCTCCTGCGTGTGGCCACTCTTCTGGTCGATCTTGAGGAGGACGAAATTCGGGTCGGCAATGCGCAGGGAATAAACGGAGCCCTGGCCATCCGCCGCGATGCCGTAGTGTTCGGAGGTGCCGGGCAGTGACCAATTCTGGTTTTTAAAATCGGGAGCCATCGAGCGGAGATTGATGCCGCCTTCGCTCCAGCCCAGGCCAATGAGGACCTGGCCGTTTTCGTCATAGATCGCCTGCGCGTTCGCAATCTGCGCGAGCTTGTCCATCGTCGGCCCGGGGCCGGTATTACCCGCGATGCCATTGCCCACGGGGACGAAACGCAGATTCGCCTGCGCGGTGCGAATCTCATAATCCCCCGCCACGATCGGCTGGCCGTACAAATCACGCGACGGAACCCAGAAGGAATAGGTCCCCTTTTTCAGCGGCAGAAGATTGAAAAGCCAGGTGAGCAGGCGGCCATCTTTCGTATAAATGCCCGCGCTCGTCGTGCCTTCGTCACCGGTGACGGTAAGCTTCCCATCCGCCGGCCGCGTCGCGGTGAGAGCGACATCCCATGCGCCGATGCAGGGTCCGTAGGTCGTGTAGGGTTTCCCGTCGATATCCAGCTTCGGCGCGGCGAAAGCGCCCAGCGTCGCCGTCCCCCACCCGCTGGTGATCACACGATCCGGTGACCAGGCCATCACGTTCGACGGCTTGTAAATATACTCTCCGCCGGGGCTGAACTCGATCGCCTGCTGCATCGAGTGCACGTCGTAGCCGGTCTGGTCGCGCCACACGTACACGCTATCGGGCGGGGTATCCGCACTCTTCCCGACCTTGCTCACCTGATAGATATTATAATCTAGCAGCAACGAATCATTCTCCGGCGCGACGAAGACGCCCAGCGAGCTATTGAGGAAGAGGTTGTTAAAAATTGCCGAGTTTTTATTCACCCCGATGCTCAGGGAGACGGCCGTATTGTCCTCGAAGGTACTGTTGACGAAGCTGGAATCCGAATTGCCGTTGAAGACCGCTCCGGTGCGGTTCTCCGCGAGGATCAGGTTTTCAGCGCGCACCTTGGTGGAATTCAACACCATGAGACCGGTGAGCGACTGCTCAATGCCGACGCGGCTGAGCGTGATGTCGGAAGATTTCTCCACCTGAATGCCGGCACCCTTGGCGCCACGAACGGAAAGATCGGCAACCCGCGTGCCCGTCGCTCCACTGATCATCAGGCCATAGGTGTCCTTCGTGAGAAGGATGGTCTTGTCGTAGCCCGCGCCGGTCAGGATCACGCCCGAGGGCAGGGTGATCTGATCAATCTGAAAAGTTCCCGCCGGCAGGTTGACCGTCTCACCCGCCTTGGCTGCGGCGAGCTTGGCCAGCACGGGCTGCAATTCTGCGGGCTGCGCGGCGAAGACGTTGAACGATCCCATGGCCAGCAACGCCATCAGGAGAAAATTTTTCTTTATCGAATGATTCATGGCTCAAAAAGGAAGAGGCAACCTAGCGAGCCTCGTCTTCTTTTGATAGCTGTACATAATATAGACACATTGATGTCGGGGGTCTGATACAACGTCGTAACAACCGCCGCCTTGTCCTTCCCCCGGGACTGTTTGATAAAAATAGTCAGTCCGGACGGTTCCGGTTATAGATCTGGCCATGGCCTTGACCACGATTGCCCATGTCAGCAAACCGGAAGAGGCGCATCTGCTGCGACTGCGATTGGAGGCAGGCGGCGTGCCGGCTTATATCCAGGATGAGAATATGGTGCAGCTGGATTGGCTTTATTCGAATGCCATCGGCGGAGTCCGTGTCCAGATCGATGAAGAAGACCTCGACCAAGCCCGGGAGATTTTGCAGGAACCTCCTCTCGCCGATGTTCCCGACGGTCCCGCCTGTCCCAAGTGTTCCTCCCATCGCACGGCTCCTGCCGAGCTTCGCCGCAGACTCTCGTTCTTATCTCTTCTGCTCCTGGGATTTCCCTTCTTCGTCTCGAAAAAATCGTGGCAGTGCGGCGATTGCCGCCATGTCTGGACCATCAGGCATTAAAACCCCGATCCCTCAGTCCTCGAAGGCTCATCTCCCTGTGGAGCGGCAATCACCGAATCGCTCGTGGCCTTACTCAAAAGTCGCCAGCGCGCCGGTCTCGGGGCCGGAGAACGTATTGTACGTCGCCGGGAAGACCTCGAAATCCTGCACGTCACCGCCTGGAACATCGTTATCATCGATCATCAGGCCGATGCGCACGGTATCGCCGGATTTCGTCGTCGGGATGTTTTTCTCGATGCCCGCATAAGTCGTGGCATCGAGCGGGAACTTGAATTCCGTCACGATGACTTTGCTCTTCGCGAGATCCACATTGTAGAGAGCCTCGATGATTTTGCGCTCAGGCACATCGGCCGCGCTCTCGAGCACGGTGATCTTGCGCGGCGCGAGCACGCGATCCATGTCGGCATTGCGCAGACCTTCGATCTTGAATAGGTCGCCCTTGTCGTGAGTCTTGGACAGGCCGAGCTTGAGTCCGCTCACGTAGCTGTTCACCGCCATCTCGACGGCGTCCTGCTTGTAAAACATATCGGCATTCTGGAAGTGGGTAATGACGTCGTCGAAGCTGATAACCTGCACGTAGAGATTCGTGCCTTCATAGGCGAAGCGCAGGACGGAGCTGAAATCCGCCGGCCCCGTGATCGCGGCGCTACTGCCGGTATCCGGCGTGATGATGACCTGTGGCATGGGCAGGATGCTACGCCATTTTTCCATGTCGCCATCGATCGGCAGCGGCGCGGCCAGTTTCTTGATCGTGAACTTCGTCGTCGGAGGCTCGGGCTGCTTCGGCACGGCAGGCTGTGGCAGCGCGGCGAGCGCCGTGGCCAGCGCCGGGCTGATCACCAGCGGCTGCTTTTGATAGATCACTTTATCAAGACCCGCGATCTTAAACCAGAAGAGGCAGCAGTCGTTGAAATCGCCGTAGAGCATGTATTGCTGGCCGTCCGTCCCGGCGAAGGGATGGTACTGCAGGCCATTATCCAGCCACTTGCCACCCCAGGGGATGCCCCTGGGCTGGCCGAGCCGGCCGAGATAAAGTCCATCGCGACCGAAGACCTGCGTCTCGGATGTGGTGATGCCGTTGGCGTAGATGATGTCCTTCACGACATAGGCGCCGCTGGTGCCATTCACGTGCGGCAAGGGTTGGAACCATTCCAGCTTCCCGTCCTTGTCGAAGCTCGTGAGATCGGAGCCGGCCCAGGTCCCGGTGACCTGGTTCCTGCGCCCCCCCGCCACAAAGACAATACGAGGCATGCCGCCATCGGAATAGTAGGACGTGATTTTATACGGCGGCATGGTGAAGTCGCCGTATTTCAGCGGGGCAAAGTTATGCGGCGAATTGATCGGCTCGCCGCTCGATCCATTCATGGTCAGCGTTACGACCGGACCCTCGTAATTGTACTGCGGAAATCCTTTGGCATCGAAGCCCGTGAGCACCCACCGGTAGGTTTTGGAACCGCTGTCAAAGACCAGGTCGCCCTGCGCCGTCGCCGCCGGGATCGGCCAGCCAATGACGGGCGTGCCGTCCGGATGAAGCAACGGGGTCCAGCGCGCAGGATCATAGGGCCCGGAGAGAGGCTTCGAGAAATCCTGGGTCGTCGAGATCGCTCCCGAGGGCAGGACCTCCAGCCAAGCCGTGAGCGGCACGACCTTATCGCCGTCCACGCGGGCGAGGTAGAACCACATGTGATACGCCCCGGCGTCATTACGCTGGGTGATGCCGCTGATCACGAGGTACGTTTTGCCATCGCGGGTGAAGATGCTGTCGATGGTGCCTTCCTTTTCAAAAGCGTTGCCGAATTTCCACGTCCCATTCTTCAGGTCGAAGATCACGCGCCGGTCGCCTTGCGAGGGATCATAAGCCGTGAGCGTATCATCTGGCTGCACCGCGCCGATGCGGAAGCTATTGTACCAGCCGCCGAGGAAATCGTTCTTCATCACCCCGTCGCTGCCAAAAACTTTAAAGCCATTTTGATAGCGCACGAGAACGTCGCCCGCGTCGTTCAGCCCGATGCGGCTAAGCTCGACGATCGGCGGCTTCGCGCCGGGATTCTTCGCGAGAGGCCTGGCGTCCGTCGTGATCTGGCCTTTGGCAACGGGCTTCGCCGGGTCGGCGGAAAGATCAAAAAGATGAACCATGCCCGAACCGTCATCAAACAGCGCGAGCGTGTCGCCGCGCACGGCGAGGGACGTGGCCTTCGCCACCGGTGAAGGAATCTCCACCTTCTTCGCGCCGGCTGCATCCACCGCGACGACCTTGTCCCCGGAGAGGAGCCAGATCAGGCCGCGCTTCGCGTCGGCGCTGGGGCTCGATGGCGAGGGCAGGTCCACGCTCGCGGCGAAGTCCAGCTTGGCCAGCGGCGTGATGAAAAGTTTGTTTGCGCCGGTGTCGGCGAAGTAAAGATTGTCGCCCAGGATCGCCATCCCACCGAGCTTCTCCGACAATTTCGTCATCGGGACGAGCTGGTTGAACTGGCCGGGGAGAATCTCCGTCGTGGCGCCCGTTTTCCCATCGAGTCGCAGGAGCACGAAATTCGGAGCCGCCATGCGCATGGAATAAACAAACCCCTTGCCATCCGCCGCCGCGCCCACGTGCGCGGAGCCGCCGGGTAGCGACCAATGCTGGCTGGAAAAATCGGGAGCCATCGAGCGGAAATTGATGCCGCTTTCGGTCCAGTCGAGCGCGATAAGCACTTGGCCGTTCTCATCGTAAAATCCCTGGGCATTCGAAATCTGCGCCATCGTGTTCAACTCGGGGCCGGGGCCGGAATTGCCCGCCAAGCCATTGCCCACGGGAACGAAACGCAGATTCGCCTGAGCCGTGCGCAGTTCGTAATCGCCCGCCACGATCGCCTGGCCGTACAAGTCGCGCGGCGGCACCCAGAAGGAATACGTCCCTTTTTTCAATGGCAGATTATTAAAGAGCCACGTCAACAGACGGCCTTCCTTGTTATAAATCCCCGCGCTGGTTGTACCCTCGTCGCCCTTGATCTCGAACTTCCCATCGGCCGGGCGCGTCGCGATCAGCGGCACATCCCAGGCCCCGATGGAGGGCCCGTAGTGCGTAACGGGCTGACCGTCAATATCCAGCTTCGGCGCGGCGAAGGCCCCAAGCGTAGCCGAGCCCCACCCGGTCGTGATCACGCGATCCGGCGACCACGGCATCACGTTCGCCGGTTTATAAACGTACTCCGCTCCGGCGGCGAATTCCACCGCCTGCTGCATCGAGTGCCCGTCATAGCCCGTCTGATCACGCCAGGTGAAGACACTATCCGGCGGCGTGTCGGAGAATTTCCCCACCTTGCTCACCTGGTAGATATTGTAATCCAGCAACAGCGAATCATTCTCCGGCGCGACGAAGACGCCGAGCGGGCTGTTCAGAAAGAGGTTATTGAAGACGGCGGTATTTTTGTTCAACCCGAGGCTCAGCGCGATTGCGGTGTTATCGTCGAAGGTGCAGTTAACCAGGCTGGAATCGGCGTTGCCGTTAAGAACCGCGCCCGTACGATTTTCCGCGAGGATGAGGTTTTCCACCCGCACTTTGGAGGAATCCATCACCATAAGACCGGTGAGCGCCTGCTCGAGGCCCACGCGGCTGAGCGTGACGTCGGAAGATTTCTCGACCTGGATGCCCGCGCCCTTCGCGCCGCGCACCGAGAGATCGGAAACCTGCGTGCCCGTCGCGCCACTGATCAGCAGCCCGCAGACATCCTTCGTGACGAGGATCGTCTTATCATACCCCGCGCCGCTCAGGATCACGCCCGAGGGCACCGCGATCTGGTCGATTTGAAAAGTCCCTGCCGGCAACTTCACCGTCTCCCCCGCTTTGGCCTGGGTGATTTTGGCCAGATCGGGCAATGCCGCCGGTTCCGCTGCCCACCCTGCCACCACCCCTCCCAAAGTTGCCATAGCCATGAGGGACGCGGTTTTTTTCAGGAAATTTTTCATTAAAATGAGATTTGGGAGAGAGAGTTAGGGGTATCAGTTTGCAACCCCCGGTCAACCTGCACCCCCCAAAACACGCACATAACACATCTTCCCTATAGTCTCCGGCGCAAAACTGCCGCGCCCCCTCATTTCGCCTGTATTCCTTTCCCGGATACTGCTTCACTACCTCCCATGAGCGACGCCCAGGACAGCACCATTGACGGAGATTACGGATCCAGCATGCCGGTTACCTTCCTGAGAGAACCCGACGGTCGCTGGCAGGCCATTGTCGGCAAAAAAGCGCTCCGTTCCGATGAGGTTCTCGGTCTCGCCGTTTACCACACGATGGAAGAAGTCGGCAAACTCGACCTCATCAACGCCTCCGAGCTCATCGCCGAAAAACTCCTCGCCCAATCCGACGCCGCCCTTGGCCGTATCGAGACCTCCGTCGAGGAAATGGAAAATCTCGCCCGGCACTAGCTGGGTCGCACACCGTTTCCGGGCAAAAAGAAGGCCCCCGCCATTTTCGTAGCGGGAGCCGGGGTTGGCACCTTGGGAATACCATCTCCCGTTTCCCCCGGCTTGTCAATGAAGCCCTGCGATCCACCACTTCTCCTCCCATGTCGTCCGTAAACTACAAAGTTCCCATTCGCGGCTGGCTGATTCTTTTCGGCCTCGGCCTCTTCCTTTCCCTCATCGGCGGCCTCCTTAGTCTGCTCGGCCTGCCCCAGATCTATCACGCCTTTTCCACGCGCCTTGCCTCCCCGGAATGCAAGCCGATCCTGTCCCTATTGGCCGAGACCTATCGCTGGTGCATGGTGATGATCCTCGCCAATACTGTGGCCGTGGCTTTTCAATTGGTGCTCTTCTTTGGTCGCAGCCGGTTCTTCCCGAACGTGACGATCTTTCTCATCGCGATCCAACTTCTCAGCGGCGCCGTATTTTACTCCCACCTGAATGAGAGCCTGCCTCTTCTTCTCAACACCCTGGCCGCTGCCTCCCACCACGCCGCCACGACTTCCACGTACTCCGCCTCCCACGGAGCCACCATGCTTCCCAAATTTCTCATTAGCCTCGCCTGGATTTTCTACTTCCTGCGCTCCCAACGCGTCCAGGAAACCTTCACGCACTAATCCCTTCTCCCGGCCTACGGGGGCTGTTATATCGCGGGGATGAAACGCGTCCTCCCCCTGCTGCTTTTCCTTTCGACCCTGGGGCTGGCGTGCGCCGACGAATTGCAGGACCAGGCCGCCGCGCTGAAAAAATCCATCCAAGAGCAATCGGAGAGCCTTTCCTCGCAAACAACCACGACTTCCGTCAAATCCAACGACAAACTCCATCCCTCCCCGCCAGAGGACCCCGCCGAGCGCCAGAAACGCTTCGCTGACCAACGGCGTGTCATGGAGCAAATTCAGCAACTCCAACTACTCCAGAGCGCCCTTGAAACCGTTTTGCGAATGCAGAATTCATTCTCGGACGAGGGCTTGGAGCAGGTTCGCCAGCAAATCTCCGACCTGAACGCGATCGACCCCAGGCTGCGCGCCCAGGCGCTCGCTTTTTTGGATAAATTCAAGGAGCTCCAGCACAAGCGGGCCGCTGCTTATCAGGCCCAGGTGGATGAGATCTTGAAACGCGCCCATGCCGTCGCCGATACCGCCACCGATCCTGATGCCTTGGATAGCGTGATGGCCGAGATGGACGCCGTCAGCCATGCCCAATGGAACACCAGCTCACTCACGGGCCGGAACACACAATCTAAACTCTCCGCCGCCGTCCGGGCGCTGACCAATTGGCAAAGCTATCTGCGCAATCTCCAGGCCGGCTACGACTCCACCGCCCTCAATAGCCTCCAGCAAATCCTCAACCAAAGTTCCAGCTATCCCTTCTTCACTGCGGACCGAGTACGCCAGGAAATCAGCAAGCTGAAGAATAAAGCGGATTCTCCAATGAAAGAGGTAAGCGAGATCCTCGCTTCAGTGAAGCAGGCCTCCGATATCCCCGCTGCGGCCGACCGCCTCAGCAAGATCCCTCGCTCCTCCCAGCAGGACCAATGGCCGATCACTTCGACCGTTCAGCGCATGCAGACCCTCGCCAAGACCTATTCCGCCAGCGTGTACGGCGCGACCGATTTCAGCTCCTCTTTCTATATTGATAGCACCTCCGACTCGGCCCCGGAATTCCAGCGCATTGAAAATCTCCTTCGCCTCTACCTCTTCACTCACGCCTTTGCCAATCTCGGCGTGCCCGCACCTGCTGCGGATGAAAACGCCAGCGCTTACCTCACCCGCCTTGTCACCGACGCCGCCAGGGAGAAAAACTGGACCCTGGTCCAGCAACTCCTCGAGCTTTCCCACTTTCCCTTTCTGAAAATAGCCGGCGGCACGTCTCAGGAAAATCTCAATGCCGTGACAATGCTGCTTTCCGCCCAGCGCCTCGAGGCCGCCGCCCAATATGCCGCCGCCATCCGCACCTATCGCGCGGTGATCCTTTCGCCCGGCAACCTCATTCCGGTTGATGAGGTGGTGGCCCATCTCCGCCAGCTTACCGACGAACACAAGGATGCCCTTGCCCAGATTGATCGTGAAGAAAACATCCGCGACGCAGTCAGTGCCTACATGCAGCAACAGGCCAAGGCGCAGCAGGAGGAAATGATCCGTCGCATGCAAATGATGAATGGCGTGCCGCCGAATATGCCTCCCGGCGTGCCGCCGGGCGCACCTTCCAAGTAAACTCCCCGGAAAATCTGATGCGTCCCTCCGGCCTTTCTTTTCTGCTCCTCCTCGGCTCAGCTGCCGCCGCGCCGGCCCAATCCACCCCTTCCCCGGAGGAAAAAATCGCCGCGCTCGAGAAAAAAGCCGATGCATTAAGCCAGCAAATCGCCGGGCTCGACGCCCGGCTGGAAAAAAGATGGCAACTCCTGCCCTCGGCTACCATTTGGATCACGCGGGATTTCCAAGTCTCCCGCACGGCCGTCCCGGAATATTACTCCAAGCATCTCGCCTGGGTCATCATTCGCGATGGCAGGGAAATCCTCCAAAGAAACGCGGATAACGAGATGACCCTCGGCCTCCTCGCAGCCGACGGGCATCTACCCGGCAACTATGTCGTTTTTCTTTCCACGTGGATCGACGGCACCCACCGGCCCATCAGCAATGTACTCGCCTTTCAAATTCCGGCCGATCCTGCCTCCCCCGCTCCGTCTTCCTCTCCCACTCCGTCCCCCCCGCCACCTCCGGACAACCCTTCCATCCCTCCGCACCGCGACTCCAGCCTGAACTCCCGGTTCCAGCATCTCAATCAACGCCTCGATGTCCTCGCGGAACGCACCGCGGAATACCGCGCCTATTGCGAGCAACAACGCACCCTTCCTCGCACCCTGGATCTCTGGATGGACGCCGATCTCACTCTTCGCCGCACCGTGGGGCCGGAAGATATCGAGACTAAGATTCAATGGGAAATTACCGGCCCCGATTCGCTGAGCAGAAATGCCATCGGCGAGGTTGCCCTCGAGGCGCTTCATTGGCAAACCGGCCGCTACCAGGCCCGCGTCGTATCGAATCAAAAAAGCGTCAGCAACTCCATTGCCTACGACATCATCCAGCCTCCCGATGCTCCTTCGGAAGATAACGACGCCGAGGCCGATAGTGATAATGACGGTCTCAAGAATCGGGACGACGCCGTCCCCTGGCATTAGCCCCGGCTAATCCGTTCGTCCTTCGTCCCGTTAAGCGCTAATCCGTAGTCTTGAGTAAATAATTTTAGCCAAACGGCTTCGGAGCCGTGTTGCTCTTGATCGAGGCCGCGCAGCTGCTCTTGGAAGGGCACCCGTTCTTTCCACCACAGCCTCCCTTTGCCGGGCAACTTTCCCCTTTCGCCGGACACGTTCCGGGATTCGCGGATTTTTTTGCGGGCGCGGCACAGCCTGCCACCAGGCCGGTCATCGCCACGACGACGAACAGGTTTTTTGTTTTCATAAAACTAATTTTCCTTCGGCACGCTGCAACCGCTCGTGCCCTCGCAACCACCATTTGCCATGCATTGCGCCCGGGTCGAGCAATCCGTTTTCTTCACCACGCAGAGCGCGCAATCCGGCTGGTTGGGATCCATTTTCCCCGGCGCGGCACATCCGCCCACCAGCGCGGCGGACACGACGAGCAGGAACAACCATTGAGTTTTCATCAGGGAATGGAGCAAGCATTCTCTTCCATCGCGACGGGAAATTCAATCTGTCGCTGTTGCCGGATTTGACTCGGTGCCACGTCGCGGTAATTTTCCGGGACACCCATGCTCAAAGTTGTCCTCTCCCTCCTGCTCGGCTCGCTTTTGCTGAGCGGATGCGTTTCCACCAGCGGCGCCTCCGCCATCATCGCCGCCGATGATCCGGGTTTTGCAAATGAGACCGGCGCCAGCCCCGCGGCTAGGTAGGGCTCGACCTCCGGGCGAGCCGCTCTTTCCACCTCACACGAACGGCCCGCCCGGAGGTCGGGCCCTACCGGGTTTCCGTCCACCAGGGCCATTCGTCCGGAGTGGCACATAGTTCGGCCCGCACGGGATTTTCCCGGATATAGCGCCACTTCTGGTCCAAGCCCTCATCGCCTCGCAAGCGATGATCAAAAAAATTCTTTTGCCAATGAAGCCTAGTCTTTCGCGCCGTGTAGCGTTTCCAATCTCCGACGACTTGACTCAGCACTTCGAGAGCTGGAAAGGAAACCAGCGCGTGAAGATGGTCAGGCATCAGCACCATCAGACCAAGCCACCAGCGTTGCGTATCATGATAATAACGCGCCGCCTCAAGCAGCACAGCCGCAGTGGCGGGTTCAACGACCGCCTGGCTGCCGCGTGGATCAACGCAAATAGTGAGAAAGAAAATTTCCCCGGAAGCCACAAAAGACGGCGGCACATGATGCAACGATTTTCGAGCCGGTAATTGCTCCTCAGGCATGCGGAAACTCATACCGAACAGCTTCAATCCAAGGCAAGCCGGTAGGGCTCGACCTCCGGGCGAGCCATTCGTGTGACCTCAAAAACCCGGCCCGCTCGGAGATCGGGCCCTACCACAAGCTACCAACTACGAGGACGAGCGATGGTGATGCGTGGAGCTGGAGGAATGTCCCTTCCCTTTGCTGGAGGAGCCTTTCCCCTTGCCTTTCCCGCTGGAGCCTTTGCCTTTGCCCTTCCCCTTGCTCGATTTTGAGGGCGCGGGTTTCGGATGCGGTTTCCGGGCATTGTAGCTCTGCTCCAGTTGCTCGATGTCGCTGCAGGCCGTGGCCATGCGCGCGATCGCGTCGGTCACCTTTTTGTTATTTGCGTAGTTCCGGCATTTGGCGGCGAGAATCTTGAAGGAGGAATCGATCTGCGGCTGATTCGCGATATCAAGCTGCCGCATGGCATCGTGCACTCCCGGCGGTTCCGGCGCAGTGGGCGGCACGGCCTTCATATAGCGGGTTTCCGCAATGACGACCGCCTCCAAGGCATTGGCCATCTGCTCTGTGACGCGGGCACACTTGCCCGCGGAGTCAATCATCGGCACCGTGCCCGGCAAACTCCGGGTGAGGGTTGCCAAATTATTCGCCGCCATGATCAGCCCCTGCGTGGGGGAAGCAGCCGCCGCCACCTCCTCCTTGATCGTCGGTCCCGGCGCCGCGCAAGCCCCCAGCACCAAGGCTAGGCCCAGCCCGCCCAGACGGCGCAGATGCTTAGCGAAAAAATCCCTCATTCGCCCGACATACTGCCACGCTCATCCCCCGGCGCAATTTTTTTAAGGCATGGCCTCACGCAAAGTCCGCCAAGGAGAGAGCCAAAAGAGGATTATCTCACCAAAAGCGCCGCCTGGGTCTGCAGCGTCTTCCAATCCGGCTTGATCAGCAAAAACTGAAACCCGTCCGGCTTCTTGACATCCGGCACTGAGACCAGGAAGTACACATTCCTCCGGATCGTCGTGAGCACTTCTCCCCCGCTCTGGCTCTTATCCCCGGCCATCGTCAGCCGCACCTGGAAATCACGCCCCCCGTCCTGCGGGCTGAAGGCCAGCCGGAACGGCACGGTCTCCGGCGTGATCCCCACAAATGAATCCGGGTCCAGCAGCGACAACCCCTGCTCCATCTTCCCGGCGGGCGCTACGCTCACGATCAACGGCACCTGAACGAGCGGACTCCGCGAGCGATCCGGCAGTGGCACACTGAGATTATACCCCACCGAGATCCCCGCCTTCTTCAACGCCTGGGCCACCGTCGCAATATCCTCCTTGATCAAATCCACCTCATAAAGCCCCGGCGCAGGCTGCGGCAAGGCGGTCTCCGTCCCCGCCCGCGCACCGCTCAGCGGAGAGATCAAGGCAAACGCCACGAACAGGATTTTTGGCAGGGTGTTTTTCATGGAGATTTTGGGCCCGGCGCGGGCTTCGCGGGTTGCAGCCTTGCCCAGTCCGGCTTCACGAGGAAGACCTGATATCCATCGGGCCGCTTTTTATCCGGCAAATCCACCAGCAGCCAGACCTCGCGCTCGATCGTGCGGAAAGTCCCCCCGTCATTCACCGGCGTCGCCACATTGCCCGCGATCCGCACATCAAAAAAACCCTCCACGCCCTCCGCCGGAGCGAAAAAAAACTGGAACGGCGCCTTCCCCGCTTTGAGCGCCTCAAGGGAATCCTTGGGCAGCACCGCGAGCGCCTGCTTCATTTTATTTGCCGGAGCCACACTCAGGATCGACGGCATTGCCGCTTCCGAGGCCCGGGCCGGATCCATCACCACCACATCCACATGCCCCGTAAAGATATGCTTCCGCACCAGCGCCTCATAGACCTGCCGGTACTCCGCCTTGATCGCAAACACCTCGTAAGGCACGCTCTCCGCCCGCGCCCCCTCCTGCCATATCGCCAGCGCCAGCATGGCCGGCAGGACATTCCGGGGGGCCGCTTTCATCATCGGGGCAGGCCGCTCGTTGACCGGGCCGCTTCCTCGTCCTGCAACTCTGCCCAATTCGGCCTGACAAAATAAAGCTGGAACCCATCCGGCCGCTTCGTCGTCGGGAGGCCCACGAGTAACGCCTGGTTCTTATCCAGCGTGGTCGAGAGCGGCGCGCCGAGATATACGCCCCGGTCTGTCGGCATCATCAGCATCAGGTTATACTGCGGCGTGCCCGGCTTCGCGCTCAACAGCACCTCAAAAGGCGAATCCGCCGCCGGAACCTCTTTCGTCGCCTCCTGCCCCAGCGCTGCGAGGAATGCCGCTGTCGCCGGGTCCGCCGCCACCTGCCCAAGCAAAAATGGTTTGTCCGTCGGTGGCTTCTGGTCCTGCGCCACATAAAACGCACCCCCCACCTTTGCCAGCACCGGCTTCATCGCCGCATAATCCGGCTCAATCGCAAAAATCTCATACCGTGGCGGCGCCACCACCGTGGTCTTCGCCGACGCCCACGCAATCTCCGGCAAAATCACCGCCAGCAGGCATAAATTTGAAAGAAAACTTTTCATGGCAGTACGTTTGACATCCTTCCCCGCCGCCCGTTCAACCGTCAAGCGCACTACTTTGCCACCTGGGCCGAGGCTTTCTGCTGCTCCAGCAAACGATTGTATTTGGCGGCAAATTCCTTCAGGTCGGCTGTGAATTTCTCCACGGCCTCAGCCTGATGCTCAATCTCCGCTTTCGTCCCCGTCACCGACCATTCTGTGAAAGCTTGGAAAGCCAATCCCCTCGGCATATCCGTGAGGCCGTAACGGAAATAAAACGGCTTGGAGTGATCATACGTGCCCCGCACCGAAAACACCGCCACCGTGTTATCTGACAGCTTGTTACCACCCGGCATCACCGCCGCCATCAGGGGATCGCGCTCCGGCGTTGCCGGCTGAAATCCTTTCTCCGTCAGATAAGCCTTCAATGCTGCCTGAAACTTCGCCCCATCCTCCGCTGAGGCTGTAGCGTAACTCAATGACCCCGACACATCGCTCCGCATGTTGTGATAGGGAATGGCCACGAGATACCACCCAATCCCAGCCAGCAACACCGCCGCCACAGCCGTACCCGCCATCCTGCTCAGGCGCGGAGTAGCATCCGAAGCCTGCCGAAACGCCACCCGCACCGTCGGCCGCAGAAGCACGCTCACCTCCCAGAGATTCAGCAGCCAGATCGCCGCCATCGAGGCAACAAGTACATGCCAAGAAACTCCTTCAAAACGGTAAACAATGAGATCAACAAACAAATTGGACGCGTGTCCACCCAGAATCATCAATAAGACGATCGGGGCGGAACATAACCCGATGCCAAGAAACGCCAACGCCACCACTCTCCATCCATTGCGCCGTTCCAGCAGCCCGAAGAAAACCAATATGCCAAGCATGCCGTAGGGAATGATCACCCGATGCTCCCAGACCGCCACCACGAAATCCCGAGCGGTCGACAGGCCGCTGAGCAAAAAAAGCCACGCGACAATGCGCAGTGCCCAGTCGTCAGAAATCAGTTTCATCGGCTATTGCGCCGGACTGGCCAAATCCACCGGCGTGGGCGTCGCGGCCGCCGCACCGGGCGGCTTCACTTTGAACTCAATCTTGAAAATCAGCGCCTCCTCCGCGCTGCGCAGGTCCGGCACCGAGGATTTCAGCCCCTCCGAGATCGCTTCCTGCGTCTCGACCGACACATTCCCATTGCTGGACACCATGCAAACGGGGGCGGCATCTTTCGTCAGCATCACCGTCATCGGCAGCGTGAACTCCACCGACGGCTGGCCTACCAGCGTGACCACCTTGCTCTGGAGAGCTTTCACAAAATCAGCCACCGCCGTGAGCGGGACATTATTCTTCTCAAAAGTCGCCTGCGTGGTGACCAACTGCACACTCCCCCGCTCCACCGGTCCCTGCACCGCATCATCCGCGGCCCGACCCACCGCAACAAACGCCATCAGAAGAACCAGGCCTGGGAGAAAGCATTTCATAAGGAAACATGCTGCTCCGACCTGTCGTGTGCGTCAAGGCCCACTACTTCAGTACCTTCATCCAGCTCGCCGGCCTGGAAACCCCGTCCAGCGGGACGCTGGTCAGGACTTGGGCGTGCCGTCCCCAATGAGCGCGATCGCATACTCCTCGGGCACCACCTTGAGGTTCGCTTGCTTTGCGAGCTCCTCCAGCGCTTGCCCGAGCGTGGGCTTCTCCATCACCAGCGTGATCATGATATGAGAATAATCTCCCGGCTTCAGCACAAAATTCACATCCTCCGTCTGGGCTCCCGGCGTTGTCAGCAGCCGATGAATTGCCTCGAGCGCCTCCGTCAGCTTCAGCTCATGCATATTTAAATTTGGCAGAATGATTGTATTCAGCTTCGTCCGGTTCGCCTCGATCCCCTGCGACTCCAGCGCCGCTTTCTGCTCCGGCGCCACTTCCTTCAACACCACTGGCTCCGGCTTCGCGACAACCGGCGCGCTCGCTGCGACCGGTGCGACATTACCTAATCCCACCGGGCCGTGATTCAAGCCCCCCGGCACCGTGATTGTCGCCGCCGGCACTGCGGCTGATCCCGCCGTCGCGGCGGCTGGTGATGCGGCGGGCTGAGGCGCATCGGCGGCGAAATTCGTCACGTCCGGTACCAGCTTCACCGACGACTCAGTGCTCATGGGCTCGGGCAGATTCTCCACCGCTGAGGCCGGCGCTATTAAATCCTCCGACGGCACGCTCTTCGGCACCTGCGCCGCTTCTGCCGCTTCCTTGGGAGATTCTCCGGCCACCACGGGCTCATCATTCGTTGCCGTCGCTGCCGGGAGTGGTTCACTCGCTGTCGTACTGGTGGAAACGCCCGATGCCGCCGCATCCTGCGCACTCAACCCTCGAGCCCCCAGAAAAAGTGCCAGACCCGTCACGACAACAAAGAATCGACTCATGCGATCAACCTAGCGTACAGCCTTGCTTCGTCAACCTCCGCGCCGAAGCCCCTCTCGCTCCATACCGGAAGCCGGCTCAAGGTCTCACTCCGGCCGGGACTGCCCGCTTCATCGCGCACAGCGTTATGGGCTGGACCAGCTGCGGATATCATCCGAGCCCGCGACCGCGTCAAATTTCTGGTTCGGTCCGGCCGAGGAAACATGCGGCGCTCCCTCCGGAACAAACTCGATTTGATACGGAGTGCCCCAGGGATCAGCCAATTCCTTCTCCGCATTCAGATCCTTCTGCTGGACCTTGATGAACTCGACTTTCTTCTCATTTTTCCCCGCGAGTGCCTCGATCATCGCCGCCTGATTTCCCTCCGGATATTTTCCATACGCCCCGTGGTAAGCGCTTAGCGCATTGGCCAGCTGCCCCACTTCATTCTTCGCCGCCATCTTCATTGCCGCTTCGTCCCGGCCGTCCCGGCCTGAAAAGAAAAGGGAACACAAAATGATGAATGTCGCGCCAAAGACGACGACCAAAGCGATGCGGGCAAGACACATGTCCCGCGAAGACTACTCACTTTTCAGCGAAGCGCTATTCCCAACTCGGGATATCGCCTGCCCTAAACCTTCTGCGCAATCAGGTAGAGATGCGATTCCGGATGCTGGTCGTACTCCAGATGCCGGCATACGCAGCCGAATTTCTCGAGCAACTCCAGCGTCCGGGGAATACCCAGCACACTATAATATACCGGCGGCCCCATCGTGGAATCCCGCTTCTCCTCCGGCCCGTCCAGCCCTCCTGTCGTGAAAATCAATACGCCGCCCGGTGCCAGCCCGGCGCACAATTTCCTCAGCACCGGCTCCTGCATCACCAGCGGCAGATGCCAGATGCTGTCCCATGCCGTAATAAAGTCATATTGCCGCGGCAATTCCCACCCGCAGATATCCGCGTGATAAAAGCGCACACCCGGCATCCGCTCTCGCGCCAGCGCGATCATCCGCTCCGACACATCAACCCCCTCTACCGCAAACCCCCGCCTCATCAGCAAATCCTCAAACCGTCCATTGCAGCCGCACCCCACATCCAGCGCCGTCCCACGCTGCGTGACGAAGGCCAGCGCCCGCTCATGTTGCGCGATGCCATTCGACTGCAAATGCGCCTCCAGCCACCCCGGCGCAATCTCATCATAACTCCGGCCAATCTCCTCAGGCTGCATCAGCGTTCCATCAGCATGCCGTTTAACTTTCCGGATCAAACGGCACGTTTGTCATTTTCTTTCCGCCGGAGGATTGATCGGCAGCCCGGTACCCCGCAGCGTGATCCGCGGAGCCGGCTGTGGCGCAGTTGATGAAGCCGCGGCCAAGCCGGCTGGCTGGGCAAATTCCTCCTGCCGGGGCGCTTCCACTGGCACGGCCACGCCTTTCTTCTTCCCGAAAGTCAGCACCCCATAAATCACCAGCGCCAGCACCTCATACCCTGCGAAGACCGCCAGCACCTTCAGCCCGCACAGCACCAGAAACATCAGCGGCGTATGCGAAATCGGCTCCTCAAAAAAATGAATCTGCTGCACCAGATACGCATGCTGCCCTCCCGCCGCCCATGCGGTCAAAAAATGCATCACCCCACCCATCGCGCAGCAGGCCAGGATCAGCGCTGCGAGTAATTTACTGAGAAGGCGCGCTTTCATCTGAAGTTCTCAAATATCGCCTCCCCATCCCCCGGTAAAGCCCAGCCTGCCGTCAGCCCCATTTATTTGCCCAATCCGCCCAATCGCAGCCCTATCCTATCCCCTTTCCTCCAGGCTATCCGCTTGAGAAATAGGTAAAATACCACTCCTGCGGCCGGGAACCACTTTCCTTGAAAACCTCGGGGAATCCGCATTTTACAGAGAACCATCCGACCCTCTCCCCCCTATCCTCTTCCTGATAAACAATTAGGGGAAAATACTGATTGCCTATTTTGAAATCTCTCTCTATTCCTCTGGCTGCTACCTTAATTATCTCTACCTATGAAAAACATCGCCATTGCAGCAATTGCACTCGCTCTGATCACTCCCGCTTTTGCTGGAGACGGAAAGAGCTTCAAAGAAGTTAAAACCGTTGTCGCTCCTGACACCTGCCTCTTCCGCGACATGGAATTCCAGATCGACGGATTCTATTCCGGCATCGTGGGATCCAGCGGAAGCCGCTTCCACACCGGTTCCGGTGGTGGATTTGGGTTCAACTTCTTCTTCTGCCGCTACGTCGGTATCGGATACGAAGCCCAATGGTACTCCAATGGCGGCGTGGCTGAGCACATGCCCCTCGGTGGCAACCTCATCTTCCGTTATCCTATCTGCGCCTGGAACCTCGCTCCTTACATCATGGTCGGTGGCGGCGGTGCTTGGGACGGAGTTGGCACGGGCTACGGCAACGTTGGTGGCGGTCTTGAATACCGCTTCACCAAGAACATCGGCGTCTTCGTCGATGGCCGTTACCTCTACGGCGGCAGCGGCAACGTTGCTGACATCCGCAGCGGTGTTCGTTTCTCCTTCTAATCTCAACAACATTCTCTCCTAGTCAAAGCGCCGGTGGTTTACTCCACCGGCGTTTTGCGTTTGGGAGGGCGCCGACTTTCGGGCGGTCCCGGCCGATTATCCGGTTTCAGGAGCACGCCTCATCTCTCGCCAAGCAGGATAAGCTCTACGCCTTCGCTCTCCTGCGAATCAGGAAGTTGATCGCCTCCTCTCTGCCGATCAGGGCAGTCTTAAAAGTGGAGGAGGCTTTTCCGCGTGCGGTTTTTCAGGAACAGGGCCCGCAGTGACGGGCGGAAAAGCACTTTCAGCATCCACACATTCCCGATCCACGCCGCCACCATCCAGCCGATCAATTGGATTGGCGCATCCTCACCCTGCGCCAGGTCGAAAATGATCAGCGGATACACCACGATCCGCACCAGCAGCATCAGCACTCCCAGCACGCGCCACAAATTCTGATACTGCACCAACCCGAAAAACACCGGGATTCCCAGCACTTCATACGGGAACGCCAGCCGCGCGTGAGTGATCGCCTCGCAAATCTCCACCACGCCGAACAGCCCGGTCACCAGGAAAATCACCGCCACCAATCGCAGCGCAAAATCATCCGATCCGATCCTGATCACGGACGCATAGCATATCCATTTCCCCGCGCATGGCCATACCCTTCCCTGCCTCTTTTTAAGCGCACCCCTTTCCGTAGCCGCGCCCATGAGGACGTGGTCCCTTTTCCCAAAGCACAGCCTCGAAAAGCGGGCTAAGCCACCCGTTTGAACATGGCGCGCACCTCCGGACTATTCAGCACCGTGAACTGCCACAGACCCAGCAGCCAAAACCCCGTCACCCACAGCACGAACACCGGCAGCGCCGCCTTCGCCACCGGAAACCCGAAAAGTAAAATCGGATACACCTGCGCCGGCTGGGCCATCGCCAGCACTGCGCCCAGCGGCAGGATCACCAGCGGAATCAACACCAGCACCATCCCGACCACCCGCCACAAATTCTGCCGCGCCCGCAGCCCATAAAACACCCCGATCCCCAGGGCATTCATTGGATTCAACAAATGATTCCAGATAATCCCCATAATAAACATCACCACCGTCGCCACCCCGAAAACCAAAAACACCCACCCCACCGCCTTCAGCGCCGCCTCATCTGAAATTTTTTTCACGACCCGCAAGCCTACTCATTCCAATAAAAATGACCAGTCCTGAGCCGGCCGCAAGGGGCGACCGTAGCTGCCGCCGTGAAGCGGTGGTGCCTTTGCTGAAAACTGATCAAAGGAACGCGGTCAAGGCGTCGCCGTCAGCACCACCGTCAACTCCGACAGAGCCTTCATGCTATTACGTCCCGCCGGGATTTAAATGCCGAACGTACAGACGGTCGCAACAGCACGGTAAACATCCACAACGCGATCACCCATACAACCCCCATATAATACAAGTCCACCGTTTCAAATGATCCTGACGTCGTCACCTGAATAGCCGCGGCCAGTCCAGGAACAACAATCAGAATCGCGACGACGGGGTATAGCAACAGCGGAATCATCAAACAAATCATCGCAGCGATTCGCCACCCATTGATTCGCGCTCGCAGTCCGAAAAAAATCGCCACCCCGAGCAGAACATCCAGCGGAAAACTCCCATGCCCGTTGCCATATGCCAAAATAAAACCAAGCAGACGTGCAAACCCATTGACCAAAATCAGCCACGCCACTACCTGCAGCGCCAGCCCGTCTGGAACAATTCTTTTCACAAGGCGCGAAACTACCCATTTCATGAAAAATGACCAGCCCGCGCCTGCGGGATTGGACCAATTTATCCTGCCTTCAAGTGGCACCTTCCAGTCAGGAGGACCGCAGGTTCACGGCGTCGCCGTCGGCACTGGCGTGAAATCCGGCGTCGCACTCGCCGTTGGCGTCGGCACCACCGTCAGTTCTGGCAAAGCCGCCTGACCCGTCCCAATCGCTTTTGGCAGCGCTATTTTATTCGTGGACGACGCCGCGCCCGTCAGCACCGAGGCCCAGAACATCACCACCAGCATGATCAAGGCCCAAATCCAGACCGGCTTTTGCAGCCGGTGCCGCAGCATGCTCAGCACAATTCCCGTCAGCAAAAGCAACTGCCAAAAAAGCAAAGGCGACAACACCGCCCAGAGCGCCACGCGCAACCCATCATTCGGCACCAGGATAAAATGCCGCGCCGCCCTCAGCCCCACCGTGAGGAAAGCCATTACCACCTCCACCGTCAGCAGCCATCGCACCGCCTCCTCGCTCCGGCTCCGGCAAAACCAATAAAGCCCCGTCCCCACAAAGACCACGCCCGCCAACCAGCTGAGGAAAAGCCCGGCCACTACCGAGACGAATACCATTCCCATCGAGCCCAAGACCACCAGGGGATTCATTTCCCCATGCACCTTGGCCGTGTGCACCAGATTCCAGATCGGCAACCCGCTGCCTAAGATCAGCAACGCCAACGCGGCCAGCAAGACGCCCCCGCTGATGAGGAGCAACCTTCGGAGCGTCGGAGTCATGCCCGCCAAACCTAGCCACTTCGCCCGGAATGGCCAGCCTTCCGAAGGGTCACCATGTCCACTTCTTCTGTCCCCAAACCCAATCCCCATCATTGCTCGATTGCGACTCCGGCGCCCGTCCGTTGTCATCCTTCCCATCCCAGCCGATCCCCCATAGCCGGAACTGATCCCTCGCCGTGCGTTCGTAACGCATCGGCTGCAACGTCACCACATCCACCGGCAGCGAGGAAAAATACTCCTGCACCAGCGCCTCCAGCGAAGCCGGATATTCATTGTGCACTAAATAATACCGCTCCAGCGCACATGCCAGCCGCGCCTGCACGATCATGTCCTGCGTCGCCGCGGCTTTTTTGATGCTCGAAGAAAATGAGGCCATGGCTGAGCCCCCGATCATATGGCGAAACTTAAAAAATATATCCTTCGGCAATTCGTCGAAGGCACCATCCTTAATCCCCGAGGAAAAACCTTGAGACTGCACCGCTTCGATCTTCTCAATCTCTCTCTGAATCCAACGATTGTAAAAAGCCTGATCCCCAGGCCCGAAGATAGCCACATATCCCCCAACTGCCGATTCCCCGGTATTTCGCTGCCGCGAAGATTTTGGCAAATTAAACACGGCCTCGGCGCTTCGCTGCCACCACGTCCCCTCATCCCGCGCTGGCCTCATCCCATACGTCACCCTGAATTCCTCGAAGGCAAATTTGTTATTCCCATACATCATTTCCATCGTCTGATTAAAACTGCCCCGCTCGCTACGAAGACTATGGATGAAGCCGGAAATGAGGTCCTCCTTCTGGAGATTCCGCTCAAAATCCTGAAGCTCTGCATCCGTCCAGACATGCGCCGTAATTCCTTCCTCCAAGGGCAGGCGTATTGCCAGCGAGAGGAGCGCATACCTCACCAATTGGGAAATTAAGAAAGGTTCCGTCTCCAACGTGCGGGAAAGCGTAATAATCACAAAAATGTCGGCGGCGGCTGCTTGCTCCTGCCGCAACTGAATTTCCGCCAAGGTCCGAAATTGCAACCCCTGGCCGAGCCGGAGCAGGGGCTCCAGATGCTCCAGCGCCGCGAAAAAGCCATCCTCGTAACGCACCGGCGCACGCGCGGCCGGACGCCGCTGGAGATCGGCGATCTTGGCCATCAGCGGAACCAGCGGCTCCAACACCGCCATAGTGAATCCCGGCAGTTCGTTTCGCTCTTCGGCATCATCGGATTTCATCACTCGATACCGCTCCTTCCGGGCGATATCGATGCGAGAGGTGGTAAAATCTGCTTTCTCAAAGGCCGGAAATTTCTGCTTGAGCGCAACGACCTCTTCTTCACTCGGCTTGGCCTTGAGCAAAGCCAGCTGCCACTTGTCTGGCGGAACGAACCAATCCGTATGCTGGCTCCCGTCGGGCAAAAAGCTGACCTTCGTCTGCAGCTCCGTCCACATCGGATCCGCAAAGAAATTCTCTGCATCCGGCACCGGCGGCGGAGCAAGCTCGATCAGGCTCAGCTTCTCCCCACGAGCCAGCAGTTCCTTCTTCGTCTCACTCCACTCCCGCCGCCCCTGCCACGAGATCCACGACGCCGCCAGCCCCAGCAGCGTCACCAGGATAACGAAAGCGAAAAACAAAAACCGCAACCCTTGTTTCCACCACGTCCGCTTGATTGGAGAATTCACCATGTCCACTTTGTTTGCCCCCAAATCCAATCCCCATCCTCAACATAGACCTCGAAGCGAGCGTTATCGCGATGCGGAACGGGACGCCCGTTGTCATCCTTCCCATCCCACCCAAGCGACCACAGCCGGAACTGATTCGTGGCCGTGCGTTCGTAATGCATTGGCTTCAGCGTCACCACATCCACCGGCAGCGAAGCAAAATACTCCGGCGCCAGCGCGTCCAGTGACAACGGATATTCCTTGTGCGCCAAATAATACTGTTCCAGCGCACATGCCAACCGGGCCTGCACGATCTGATCCTGCATAAAAGCCGTCCTCCTGATAGCTCCGACGTAAAGCGGGATGATCAGTCTTGAAAAAAGATGCGTATATTTAGTCTGAGGTTGATCCTGGATTTTACGAAACTTCTGATCACCTTCGTTGGAGAGGCCCGGAAAGTTTGCCTGGGAGATTTCTTCAATTTCCCGTTGGAAAAATTGATTGAAAAAGCTCTGATCTCCCGGCTCGAGCACAGCCAAATAAAAAGCGGCGAACTTCTTCAAAAAAAATTGCTGCCACCACCCAGCTTTTTCCCGTTCCATCGGTTTGCCGGTTAGCATCCAAAACATTCCGCTCATCGGTTCTTTTTCTTTCCGATAAGATTCCATTAATTGATTGGCTGCCCCTCGTTCCCCACGAAGAATATTCGCCAGCGAAGAAACCAGATCCGCACCTTGCAGTTCCTGTTCAAAGGCGGCCAGCTCTTCATCTGTCCAGCTGTGGCTTGCAATGCCGATTTCGATCAGCGTGGTCACATTGGATAGCATGGAAAGCCTCAGGTCATAAGGGGTCATCATCGGCTCCGCCTCGACTGTGCGGGAGAGCCTGAGGATTGCGAGAGTGTCCCGAAAGGCATCCTGGTTCTGACCCAACCGCAACTCAGCACGCGCTCGCAAAGCGAATGCCTGGGCCAGCCCTTGCATAGGTCTAATCTGGGGCAGGCTCGCTGAGAAACCGCTGTCATACTCCACTGCAAAATTTGCTTTCGGTCGCTGCAAGAGGGTTTCGACCCGGTTCATCAGGGACGCACATGGCTCCAACATGGCCAGGGAAAATGCCGCCCACTCTTTTCCCTGTTCGTCGCCAGCCGGGGAAATCATTCCCTCCGCGTCATTGACAATTCGAAGCCGCGAAGACCCCTCGAACCAGATTCTGCCATAACGGGGAAACCTTCTTTTCAACCCCGCCACCTCTTCTTCACTTGGCGCCTCGGAGAGCACATGCAATTGTTTTTTGTTTTCCGGAACAACCGATTCGTAGCTTTTGCTCCCATCCGGCAGGGTCACCCAGCCCCATTGCAGTTCCTCCATCCACATCGGATCGGCAAAAAAGTTTTCCGCGTCTGGAACGGGAGGTGGGGCCTGCTCAATCAGGCTCAACTTCTCCCCTCGCGCCAATAGGTCCTTCTTCGTTTCGCTCCACTCCCGCCGCCCCTGCCATGAAATCCACGATGCCGCCAGCACCAGGAGGGTCAGGGCGATCACAAAGGCAAAAATTAAAAACCTCAACCCCTTCTTCCACCAAGCCCATTTGGCACCAGCAGTCATAGTCTTTCGCGGTAAAGGTACACGCGCGGCTCGTCACGTTTGCTCAACATAAAATAGCGGCGCTCCAGCTGCCAGGCGCACCATTCATTCATGGGATCGCCGAAGGTGGGATGCGATCCCGGTGGGCTCACCGCATAAAGCTCCGGCCCGCGCGGCCCGGAGAAATTCATCACCGCAATCGCCACCCAACAGGCCGCCACCGCACCCCAGGCCAACGGATGCGGCCAGAGGAGGCCACGCAGAAAAACTCCCCAGGCAAATCGGCGCTTCGGCGGCGGCAAAATACGGCTTCGCCATTCGGGCGGGAGGTCGCGCAGCGGTGCGGCGGCGAGTTGTTCTTCAAAGGGCGTCATGTCAGGGCCTCGTAATAGGGACGCAGCAGCGCCCGGAGTTTGTCTATTCCGTAGCGATAGCGGCTCGCCGCTGTGTCCGGCGGGATTTCCAATGCCTCCGCAATCTCGGCAAAGGTCAGTCCGCTCCACAGCTTCAAATGCACCACGGCCCGCTGATCCGGCGGCAACTCGCTCAGCGCCGCCGCGAGCGCTTCCCGATATGTCGCTGCATCCGGGTCGTCGGCCGGGGCAAAGACCGTCACCGGCGCTTCCTCGGCCGTCCGCTCGCGTACTTTCCGCCGCCGCGAGTGGTCCACCACCAGCCGGTACGCCATCCGCAGGAGGAACGCACGGACATTCAGGACGCCGTCCAGCGTGCGCGGCTCGCGGGCTAATTTGAAAAAAATCTCCTGCAGGATATCCGCCGTCTCCGCCTCATGCCGCGTCAGATTCAGGACAAAGCCAAAAACGGCCTGCGCATGAAGGTCATAAATGCGTTCGAGGGGTTCCGCCATACATTCTCCACCATTGACGCACGCGCGGGGAAACTTTGTCTAAGCCAGCTTAAATTCTCCAGCTCTGGATCACGGCAAACCCCGCCAGCCAGCCAAAAACCAGCGTCACCGCCAGCCACGCCTGCTGCTTCATCACATGACTCAGCAGCGTCAGGACAAGCGCTGTCAGCACCAGCACTCCCCAGAGAAAAAACGGTACCGTCAGATAAACTTGCTGCGAGAGCGCTTCCGGCAGCGGGAACAACGAATGCCGGATCCCGACGAACGCCAGCGACGAGACCAGCGTCACCACCATTTCACCGATCAACAGCCGCTTCACCCAACGGATATTCAACCGCGCGCACAGCCACAACAGCCCCCACCCGATCAACAGTGCGCCCAGCGCAATGCCGCCTCCCCACGTCCAGCCCCAGGGCAAATCCAGTATCTTGATATCACTCATTAACAACTCGCCCTACTCAATCGCCTGCCCGCTGATAAATCAACCATGCCAGCGGCAATAGTGAGAGCACAAGCGCGACCGCCGCCACCTTGCGCCGGATGATCCGGCCTGTGAGCAATCCCACGAAAAACACTCCCGCCGAAATGCTGAACGCCGTCATCATCAGCGAGATCAAATGCTGACGGAAATCCGTCGAGACCGGTGCCGACTCCGGCGACCAATCTACCACGAAGCCGCTGAAAAGGATGTACTCAATCACGAGGCCAATCAGCGCAAGGCCCATCACGGTCCGCAAGAAAGTCTTCATTGTTCAGGGGAACCCGGCCCCATGGAACCGGTTGCCCTTCTAAATATCCTGCTCCCACACCGACGAAAAGCCCAAACCAGCGTGTCGCGGGACCCTTTTTCATCCTTCGGATGAGACGTCACGTCGGCCCAATCGCCAAAAAAGGACTGCACTCGCCGCCCCGCCTGCGATCAGAGACCCGATCAGCCACAGCACATAAAAAGCAAACTCCGGGTTCTCCTGCATGAAGCCCAAAAGTTTCCCTCCCCAATAGAAAACGTACGGGATGAGAATCAACGCCGTGCTGACAATTATCAGCCCCATTGCTCCGCCCACGCGGGAAATACGCGGCAGGCAAAGCGCCCCCAGCGACACCCCAATCAACCCGATGAGGAAAAATAAAATCCCATTGAGCACACCGTTCCATGCCCAGGAGTGGAGGGAGAGCATCCGCAGCAGCTCATTTTTCATCCAGCTTCCTGCCAGCAATACCGCCAGTTCCGCCAGGGAAGTCACCACCACCGCCGCACCATAACGAAAGGCCGTCTTCATCTCAATGCACCGGCACAAAGCACCCCTTCAGGCTGACGAGGAACGTCACCAGCAGCAGGGCGTAAAAAAGGGTAAACCAGCGCCCGCGCGCCCAGAAAATCGCCGAGAGTAAAAACGCATACCAGGCATAGAACGGAAAAAATATCTCCTGCCCGTCGCTCCGGTGAAAATACGCCTTCAACCCGAACGGCAGCATGTAAAACAAACTCAGAATCCCCAGCCCTCCATCATGAATCACCGCCATCGCCGCCGTCACCACAATGGCCGCCAGCAATAACAGCCAGCGTGTCCGCAACCGGGGGAGATAACTCATTTCACGCTGTCCTACAGACCTGGGCCCAACGGGTCAAGCGGCACGCTTGAATAGCGTTGGAGTCCCCCCTGCTTCCATGCAGTCTTCACTTTCGCCCCGATGAAAAACAAAATGCATCCTCTGGCCCTCACGGGACTATCTATTGCCGTCATTTGCAATTTGATCGTCCTTCTCTCTCCCTTCAAGATCATCGCCCTGATTGGTGAGGCCAGCGGTTTTATCCTCTTTCTGATCGGTCTGAGCATGGGAAAGAAGCAGCCTGCCGGCCCCCCTCCCGTTGCCACCCGGCGTAGCCTGCTCCGCAGTATCATTATCCTCTCTGTCATGATCGTGGTCCTGCCGGTCCTCGGATGGCCGATCACCGGTCTCATCGCCTCCAACTCCCATTACCCGCCTGCCCTCCGGCTGACTCTCTACATCATGACGACGCTCCTGCAGACCGTCGTCTTCGGCGCGCTGATTCTTGTCCTCTACGGCCGGATGAAAAAACTCCCCCCGGATTTTCCGCCCGATAGGTAGCAGTGTGCTCCCGCAAAATAATGCTCTGAAAAAAGGCCAGAGCTAATGCGAGAGGCGACGCACAATGGAAATGGCATTGGAATCCCCTCCTGCCTTCGTCTAGTCTTATGTTTCCGCTCGGATGAAACCCAAAGCACACCCTGTATTCACCGCAGGCATAGCCCTGGGGCTGGTTGGCTTTGGGCACTGGGTTGTCCAAGGTGCGGGTTTGATCCTGCTCCTCGTGGGCTGCATTCTGCAGTTCATCCAGGATGCGACCATTCCGCCGATTCCCACCCGTCGCACTGAGCTCCGCCACCTCTGGGGACTCATCATGACCTTTATCTATCTGCTGCTTGTTCCCTTGCTGACTCTGTTTATCGGCCCCTTTCCGCAAGGCACGCGGGACTTCTCGCTCCTTACCTTCATCGGATTTTTCCTCCCATCCCTCATCATTGGAAACTGCATTTTTGTTCAGTACCGCAAAATGCAAAAACCCCCTGCGGATTATCTCACGCCGGGCTCGCCATGCAGCCGGGCTCTGAGGTCCTTGCCTTAGAAAAACGGGTCAAGCGGCACGCTTGTCAGCTGATGAAGCGGCCGTAGAAGAACCAAAGCAGCGGGATCACCGCGAAGACGAGGCAGAAAATCGCCAGAGGGCGTTTTAAGTACAGCTTCCGTCCGATGAGAAACGAGAAATACCCTGTCGAGAAACAGAACGAGATCAGCGCCAGGAAGATCATGTGATTCTGGAACTCCACCGTGTACGGTCGGATCTGGCCCGGCGCGAAATTCACCAGGAAATTGCACAGCCACAAGTACTGGATCGGCAGCAAGCCCACCGCCGCATAGCTCAGGTAACGAGGCACGTTCTTCATCTCGTGTCGGTTATCGTCGCCTGCCCGATCTTTGCAACCTCTGAATTGGGGACTTCGCCCCCTTTCTTGCGAATCACTACCGTCTCACGGCGGCAGCTGCATTCGGACGCTGTAGCCGCGCCCGTGAGGGCGTGGGCACCTGGAAACGCAACTCAATGCTCCGGCGCCGGCATTTCCTCCACCTTCGCCGCCTTCGCCCCGCCGAACCACGGCACCGTCACCCGGTACATCATCAGCGCCCCGGGAACGCGGAACTCCACATAGCTCGTGCCAAATCCCCCGGCCCATTTCGTCCAGGTATAGTCGGCATCATTCATCTGATGCGCCGCGGAATATTCATGAAAGGCCATCCGCGCATTCTTCTCCCCCGCGACCGACACGAAGTGGATGAAGAGCACCACCACCAGGATCACCAGCCCAATGAAGCCTTGTTTTAACTTTGTCATCGGGAGTCCCGGAAAAAAATCTAAAAATCCAAGCCGGCTATTAGTTCTTCGTGAACTTCAGCACCAGCGTAAGCTGTTTCGAGTATTTTTTGCCGCCCGTGGATTTGCCCTGAGCGTTGCCGATTTTCACCGTCACCGACTTGCCGAGCGGCGCTGTACCCGAGACATTGCCCGAGCGCGTCACCGAGTAATTCGCCTTCTTCCCCGAGCCGTCCGTGCGTTTCACTGAGGCATTCACCGTGTAGCGCACATTATTCCCATTCCGCTGCGCGGAGACATTTGCCTGCACGCCGACGGAGACCTTGTCGCCATTTTCCTTGAACGACTTGCTCGCCGAGATTTGCGCCGAGCCCCCCGAGCGCACCGTCACCGAGGAAAACCCCATTGAGTTCGTCTGGCCGTTTCCCTTCTCCTGATATTGGCCCGACACGCGGATCAGCGAGGAATTCGAATTATTCGAGTTCTTGTTATTCTTCGACTTCGCATGCACCTGCGGCACGAGGAGGAGCAGGGAGAGAAGGCAGAGTGTCAGTTTTTTCATGAGGATTGGAGAGTTATAAGTCGGCGGCATCGCCTCCTCAGCGGGTGAATTTCAAGAGCAGGAGCAACTCCTTGGCGTAAGGCTCCGTCTTGTTCGGCTGGCCGCATTTCTTCATCACCTGCCGGCCCTGGCAGTTCCCCAACCGCACCACTACCGTCTGGCCGTAAGCGGTCATGCCCTTCACCGGCCCGCAGCGCGTCACCGAGCATACCGGCCCCTTCGGCGAGCAGCCGCTGTAATGCGTCACCTCCGCCGAGACCGTGTACCTCACCTCGTTGCTTCCCGATACCACCGGCAGGATCGAGGTCTTCAGGCTCACACAGCTCGACCAGCCGTCCTTGGCTTTGCACGTCTTGCCCAGGGAGACCTCTGCAGTCCGGCCCGAGCGGGTCGTCGTCGCGGGCAGTTTCATCACATTCGCCTTGGCGCACTTCACGATCTTCTGCACATCGCCCGGCACGGCCTTGCCGCTATTCCATTCCACGAATTGCGCGGAGATTTTCACTTGCGGCGGCGCGGCCTGCACCTGCGGCGCCAGCCAGAGCAGGGCAAGGAGACAAAGCGTGAAGTTTTTCATGGGGTGTTTGAGGGTTGAAGGAAGGCCGCATCCTATCCTTCATTTCCCCAGCTGGCAAGCGCAGGCCTTCCGTCGTTAATCCTCCTCATCGGCGTCCAGGTCCCGCTCCCAGATCGCCCACACGTGGCAGTCCGCGTGCGGATCATCCGGATGCCGCACCTTCAACTCGCGCTGGATCTCACGCGCTCGCTGATGATCCTCCAGCAGCCCCGTCCGCAGAGAAATCTCCCGCATCGTAAAGACCTCCGGGTAGCCCCCGCAATTCAGCAGTGTGCTGGCCACGCCCCGCACATCCACCAGGTCATACCCGGCGAAAGTAAAATCCGGCAGCTCGATCTGCGCCACCTCCCGCAGCGGATCCCGCATCACCGCCAGGATGCGGCAATCTTTCCGCCCGGCCATGCGCGTCACCAAATGCGGCAGGCTCGTACAATAGCTCAGCATATAGTCTTCATCCACCACCATGCTCCAGTCCTCCGGCGTCTTGGCGGCATACACATCAGGCGCCAGCATCGGGTCCAGCGTCACCACCCGCTGCAAATCCAGCCGCCCGATCCAGCCCACAAAACCATCCCACGACTCCCCTTTGTTCGCCAGCGGCACTCGCGCCGTGTACCAGATCGGCGGATCCTCCACCTCCGCCCCGGCTGTCTCCTTCGTTTTCTCCGACTCGCTTCTCGCCCGTTCCGGCCCGATCTTACTAGACAGATCGGCCTCTCCGCACCATCCCCGCATTAACCCAATCGACACCGCCAGGCACACCCCGGCGCCTGCTCCCGTTGCCCATGGCAACATGACGAAATATCCCGCTCCCGGCACCGCGCTGAAGTGTCCCGTCGCCACGATTAACGCGCAACCGCCGGCAAACAACAGCAGCACTTTCACCACTCGCATCATAATTCCCAGAGCACGGCGTGCACTTTGCCATTCTTCACATCCAAAACCAGGAACCGCTGCTCCGTTCCCTCCCAGCGTCCGGAAATCAGCAAATCCGACATCCCCGCCGTCTCCAGCCCATGCTCCGCCAGCTCCCTTGCCTCCTCGCTTCCCGGCTTCAGCTCCTCCCAGGCCCCATACCCCTTCGGCGGAGTGAGGAAGAGCCCCTGCATATCCTCCTCCGGCAGCGTGAAATGAAACGCCAGGTGCGCCGAGCTCCACGCCCCCTCCAAAGTATCCTCCATCCCCACTTCCTGCGCTCCCTCCGGCAACGGAAAACCAAATAGCCGCGCAAACTTCTCATCCGGCTTCTCTCCCGGCGAACAACCCGCCCACGTCACGATGAGGAAGCCCAGAATGCTTAGTCTTAGTTTTCGCATCACCACGATCATCTTATCTATCCGGCCTGAAGCGTTAAACCCAGATATTTTGCCATGACTTTACTCCGCGCCTCGGCGGGAGCAGTCCTTACGGCTTCCCCTCTGGCGGCTCGAGGTTGCGGTCCTCCGGCTCCGGGTTCAGCCACACCTGCACCGTGATATTCTGGCTCGCGCCGTCGATTTGCACGCGAATGCGCCCATAGCGCAGCGGATTCTTGTAACGCACGTAAAACATCTGATCGATCCCCCGCCGCCAATGCTCGGCCGTTGTCGGCATATTCACCTCCAGCGCCTCCACATAACCCGCGTCCGGCGCGAAAAACGGAAACTCTTCCATGCACGGCTGCAAATCCCCGTCCGGCACCGAGAGGATCACCCGCCAGTCGAAGCGCATCGGCGCGGGGTCCTGCGTATTCGTCCACGCCCGCACCACCAGCCGCGCCCAGGTATCCGCCGCCTTCTCGCTCAACGGGATTTGTCGTGCGTCGCCATTCGCTGGCAGCGTCGCCTCGATCTGCCCCGTCACCAGATTCGCCGCCACTCCCTTCTTTCGCAGATGAAAGATCACTGGCGCCTGGGGATCCGGTACATAATAATTTTTCTCCCAGAAACTGGAAAAATCAAAGCCGTCCGCATTCTCCCGCTGCGAAAGATAATATCCCGGCTTGGCCACCACGACCGTGAGGATGCGCCCCACCTTGCCCCGCAGTGAGAAATTCCCCTGCGCGTCGCTCTTCAGCTCCCCCTCTGTCTTACCCGCTTCCGACAAATCCGTGAGCCGATAATTCACGCTCGCCCCGGCCACCGGTGCGCCCTGCTCATCCACCACCCGGCCGTAGAAATTCACCGGCACCTTCCACGCCCAGTTCTTGTCCGCTTTCTCCTTCGCATGCACCTCCGCCCACCGCGGGTCCGACGGCTCAAACGTCCCGCCCGGCAACTGCTTCCCCGCCGGGCCGAAGACCGGCGTCTCCGCCGGTGTCGGCGTCACCTCCGCCATCGTCGGCGAAGCCGCCGGCTTCGCCACCGGATGAAAAATCCGCCAACCGAGCAAGACGATTCCGACCAGCACCACCGCCGCCGCCACGGCCATCCCGCTCAAGCGCACCGCCTGCGCCACCAGATTTCTTGGCTCCATCACCCCATCACCATAGCGCACGACCGGCCCGGAGACCAGCGCCTTGGAAAATCGCCTTGCCGAGGGCAAGAGGCGAAAACTCTGCGGCGATTTTTGCTAGGGAGAGGCAGTATGAGCCTGCTGGAATTGCTCAGCCTGCAAATCCGCAATTTCATTGTACAGCCGTTGAATCTCGAGCCTTCTCGCCTTGGCCTCCGGCGTCTCCTTGTTGGTCCCGTAGGTCTGATACTGATAACCGTTAAAGCCAGTCGTCGTATAACTTCTCACCGTGCTCCTATTGTTATTCAGTTCCTGCAATTGAGCGATCTTCGTGCGATCGGCCGCGATGATTCGGGTAATCTCGGCGGCCCGCTGACGCTGGACCGTCTGCTGATGTTCTTGCTTGGCCTTTTGCAAATCAATCTCCTGCTGGGTTTTTTGGTCATTGGCCTGTTGCGCCAGCTGGGACTGAAGTTGACTTATCGATGCGTCCTTCTTTTGTTGCTGGGGCAGCAAAGCCTGCACTACTTCCTTATTCCTGGTCGTAGCTTCCGCCGCCACGTCAAATTTCACCTTCTCCACCGCCACTGTCAGCACATTCCCCTTGTGCTCGAGCACGTACACCTTCGTGCCGACTTTGAATCCCCGGATACCCTCATCTGTGATAATCGAGACTCGTTGCGCCAGATACACTGCGTCCTTTCCCTCCACCGAATCCGTAAAAGGCTCAGCCGGCACCGGGGCAGACGCGGTCTCCTTCAAGGCCGGCGTGGGAGTGGCATGCTCCGGAATCTCCCGCACCACCGGCTTCTCACACCCCTGCAGAAAAAAAAGAGCCACTCCCAGGGAAGCCAAGGCGGAGAAGATCTTAGACACTTTCATTCACCTCTTACTAATCACCGAAAAATTCCCGGGCAATGCTAAATCGCCTGCTCGAAAAATACCGCATGGCGGAATGGGTCATTTTATATACTTAGATTTCCCGATCTGCTCCCACCAGTCGAGCCACGCGCCGCGACCTTTGATCTCCCGCCCGGATAATCCCCTCAGCGCAGCCTCCACCTGCGCGACATATCCCGCTGACAAGTTGGGATCGCGCAGCAGATCAACCAACATTCCTATTCCGGCGCTAGGCTGAAGGCTGCACATGGCGTTCACCGCCCTAAGCTTTGATTCAAAATTGGGAGCCTGCCGCATTATTTTCATCAGCACCGGCATGGCCTGCACATCACCGTTCTTTGCCAGCGCCTGAGGCAAGCTAACCTGCACCAAGGGATACGGATCATCCCCCATGGTGAGCAAGATCGGCCCGCAGCTCTCAAAGTGTTTCTGGGTGCAGGCCGATACCGCACAAGTCCGCAAAAAAGTGTCGCGATCCTGCAATCCCGCGGCGATCTGCTGCTCGGCCTCGGGCAGATCCGACTTTGCCAGTACCGCCATGGCGTTAGCCTTCGCCTCGGGCGGCAGAGTTGAGAAACGCTCCAACAAAAGCGGCGCAACCCGCTCGGCGGGATAATGCCGCAGCCAGGTCACCGCGATGGCGGGCGAACGAAGGGGCCCGTCCAGAAATTTCACCATCACGGGAAACGCCGCCTCATTCTGCGCTGCCGCCAGGGCACCCAGCTCCGCATACACCGCAGCCGGTGGCATGGGCGCTTTCGGGTCTTGCTTCCAATCCGGCGCCATTGCGGCCAGGTGCTCCTTGAATGCCGCCGAATCATCCACCAACGTAACAGGCAGCTTCGTTTCAATCGTCTGCTGGAGGAGTTCTTTCCTTAATAAATAAAACTTCTCGGGAGGAGCCGTCGTGGCTGCGACCTTCAAGGTACGACGAAAGGTAATCACATATTTCCCTGGCCCCGGAAACACGCACCAGCGATTCGCCAGCATCTTGTCGGTATAGCTTTTTCCCGGCGGCACCACTCCGGGCTTAAAGCTCATATCGACCCCATAGAATGGCGACGGATCAATCACCGGCTTCCCCGCTTCATCCACCGCCGTGATTTTATAATCCTCATTGCGGCCGCTCGCCGCGCAGCCACCGCCTTCGAATTGCACCGTTTCCATTCCTCCATTCGTCACCGTGAAAGTCGCCTCAATCGGTTCCCCCATGAAATACTGCTCCTTCGGTAGCGTGAACATTCCCGTCAGTTGCAACGCCTTCGCGCTCGGCGGTGGCGTGGGAAATAATTGCGCCTCGGTTTGGGGTGGCAATTTCACCAGCAGATGCACCGTTCCGGAAGCGGCAGTTCCCGTCCACACCTTCGCCCCTGCCACCTCCACTTGTTCATTGGCCAGGGCAAACGACACATCATATTCCTCCCCCGGCGAGAGATAAGACCTCTGTACTTGGGTCACTCCATCCGGCTCGGGCGTCTCGCCCACATAATATTTTTCCCTCAGTCCGGCCACCGGCCACACCGCCGTCTCCCCCGCGGCCAGAGTCACCACCTGCGCCGGGCAATCCGCCAAAGCCTTCCCCTCTTCCCGTCCGGTCATCACCCAGCTATGATGCGGCCACTTTTCGGGATAACCCGTCTGCGAATTCGTCCACTTCACCACCGGCGCCAGAAACGTCTGATGGTCCGCCTTCAAAGCCGCGTTCTTCTTCGCCAGAAATGTATCCGCAGTCGGAATCGTGATCGCGTGATCCGACACATTCTGCACCTGCACCGTGAAAGCGGGGCCGATATCCGAAGTGATCGTCCCTGGCAGACTCTCCACCCCGAGGCGCAATCCATTTACCGGCTCCCCCCATTTCACCTCATCCGCCGCCCAGGCCGCGCCCGCCACGAAGGCGGCAGCGATGGCCATCACAAGATGCTTTTTCATGCCCATTTCTATGAAGTCCCACCGGGTAGACGCACAGGAAGCGCCATCCGCTCGAATTATTTTCAGAAACTTTCCGCCGACGGCTCTTCTCCTCCAGATCGTGCCCCCCGCCTCTCTTAATCCTTACCCTTAAGGGGTTTTTCATAAAATGTTGATGGAAAGGCCAGTATCTCTGGACAACCAGACGCAAAATTAAGAGGCTTTCCACGGGCAATTCGCGCGTTCGAAGGCGATCAGGGGTTGCTTGCTGCAACCACCATGAAAATCACCACTCCGTACCTTGCCCTGTTCACGTTGACCCTCGCCCTCTGCACGGCCCGGGCAGCTGACTATCCGGTTAATAATACCGATCCCAGCGGATCAGGATCTTTGGCGGAAGCGTTTGAGGCGATTCTCGCCGTCAGCAATCCTAACAGCAACGACACCATCGCATTCTCTGCGCTATTTGATTCCACGCAGACGATCACCCCCGACGCAGACTTTGTCAGCATCCAAAGAGAGAGCGCGTTCCTGACCATCGCACCCACGGGCCTTCTTACGATCGACGCCGGCAGCTATTCCGTGTTCAACTTCTTCGGCAACGGCGACTTCTATGTCTCGAACGTCACCGTCCTTGGTTCCAATGCCATTACCATCTCGTCCGGCGCGTCGCTCATCGTCAGCGATTTTGCTTTCGACCGCATGACCCTCGACGCTGGCAAAGTGCGCACCAGCGGCACCTTTGACTCAGCCGGAGCGATCAATATTTCTGATGGCGGAGGAACCATGAATGTCACCTCTGGCGTGACCACGCTCAGCGGCGAGGTCAGCGGCAGCGGCGGATTGACCAAGGAAGGCTCCGGCGAACTTATTCTCACAAACTCCGGCAATTCCTACAACACCACAACCATTAATGCCGGCACGCTCACCATCTCGGACGCAGGCAATCTCGGGAATCAAAACGGCCAACTCTCGCTCAATAACGACAGCACACTCAAGATCACCCAGAGCCTGACCCTGACCCAGGACATCCAGTTCTCGGGTGGCGGCGCGGGAGGCAATACCCTCCTCGTGGATCCGGCCCAGACCCTCACCATTTCCGGCACGATTTTGAGCGGCGGTTTCAATAAGGATGGCGACGGCAACCTCGTTCTCTCCGGCAACAATTCCTTCACCGATCTCCATCTTAATGCCGGCACGATCTCTGTCTCAACGGCGGGTAATCTCGGTGACCAAAATGGCGACATCTACTTCAATGGCGGCACTCTTGAGGTCGATGGCACCTTCGATATTCTCACCTCCACCCATTGGCTTTCCGCCAGCACGATCTATGTGCCGAATGCCGCCGACACCTTCACTCTCACGGGCTTTACCAACATCAGTTCCGGCGGCGACCTCACCAAGACGGGTGACGGCACGCTGATCCTTTCCTACGACAGCACGGTCGCTGATCCCGGCGCTAATCTGAACATCTACGGCGGCACAGTCTCGGTGAACAATAACAACACCTTCGGCCTCAGCCACGGCGGCCGGGTGAACTTCGACGGCGGAACGATGGCCACGAGTGATTCCATTGCCACCGACTCCGGCATGACCCTCTTGAGCGCCGGCGGCACCTTCGACAACAGCTACACCTTTGATGCGAATGGTGTGATCGATGGCACCGGCAAACTCACCAAAACCAACTTCGGCCCCCTCAACCTCAATGCCGCCAATACCTTCTCCGGCGGTCTTGAAATCCGATCTGGCGACGTCAAGGCCAACCGCGCGGATGTCTTTGCCGGCAACACTCTTGTTTCCGGCGCGCTCGGCACCGGTGATATCACTTTCACCGGCGGCCGCCTCGTTTATGGAAATGACGCATCAGGGGCTGATTACGCCTCCCGGATTAAAAACAGCACGAGCCCCATCGCGGTCGACACCGGCGGGATGAGTCCTATCTGGGCGGGCGACATCGACAGCAGCAATACGGGCGGCCTCTCCGTCAGCGGTGGCTCAACCTTTACCCTTAGCGGGCATAATGCCTACTCCGGCGGCACGACGATTACCGGTCTCAACACCGCCCTGGCCATTTCCTCCGCGGCAAATCTCGGTGATGGCGATGTCACCCTCGGCGATGGCGATGGTGGCACCCTGCAAACCAGCGGAACCTTTTCCCTCGACCAGAATTTCCACGTTCAGGACAGCGGCCTTTCCTTCTTTAATGTCACCGGCGACAGCGACGTGCTCACGCTGAATGGTGACATCACGGGCTCCGGCTTCACCAAGTACGGCCTCGGCACGCTCACTCTCGACTCCACGTCGAACAGCCTCGGCACGATCACCATGACCGGCGGGCTCGTCTCTATTGGAGCATCGGACAACCTCGGCGGTGCCGCCCTGATCTTTAATGGCGGGGGTCTGCAGGTAACCGCCTCTATGACGCTGAATACCGGGAGCATCTGGAACGCCGATACCGTCCTCGGCAGCACCAGTGGCGGCACCATCGACGTCGTCAACGCGGACGATACCCTCACGCTCACTGGCACCCGCACGATTTATGACGGAGCCTCCCTCACCAAGACCGGGGCCGGAACCCTGATCCTCGTCGGCGCTTCCGATATTCAAACTTTCAATACCGACTTGTTCATCAACGGCGGTACGGTCTCCATCGACAACTTCAACAATTTTGGCCTCACCACCGGCAGTATTAACCTCGATGGCGGCACGCTGCAGGTGACTGCCGGCATGATTACCGCCTCGGAAACCCTCCTTGGCCCAGGCGGTGGCGGCCTGGATGTGGCCAACTCCGGCGACACTCTGGAGCTGGATGGCACCATTTCAGGAGACGGCTCCCTCACCAAAAAAGGCGACGGCACGCTCGATCTCCTCGGCATCAATACTTACACCGGCGGCACCAATCTCAACGCGGGCACCGTCATTGCTGAAAACGACTCCGCCCTGGGCACAGGGCTTGTCACCTTTAACGGCGGCACGTTGCGACTCAGTCCTTTCGTCACCATCGCCAATACCGCCCAATTGGATGGCGACAGCTCGATGGAAGTCACCGACAGCGATACTCAAGCCACCTACAGCGGCGATATTTCCGGCGTCGCGGGCATTTCAATCATCGGCAACGGCACGCTGAGTATCACCGGCACCAATACTTACGAGGGCACGACTTTTCTTCGTGGCGGAATCCTGGAAGCCGGCAGCGCCGATCTCACCACTCCCGAGGGCACGGTTCTCTCTGGCGCGCTGGGTGTCGGGACAATCACTTTCGAAGGCGGCACGCTGCGCTATACCCTGGCTTCTTCGAACAGCGATTACTCCGGTCGCATCAAAAACAGCACCGAGGCCATCTCCGTCGATCTGGGCGACAACGACATCAATTGGGCCGGCGACATCGATAATACCAATACCGGCGGCCTGAGCGTTCGGGGTAACGGAACGGTCTTTACCCTCTCCGGCTCCAATTTTTACTCCGGTGGCACCAGAATCGATGGCGTCATACTAGCCATCTCCTCTGCGGCCAACCTCGGCAGCGGCGATGTGCTTTTTGTCGGTGGCGCCCTGCTTGCTACCGGCGTCTTCGCTTTGGACCAAAACATCGTGCTGGGGGACGCGGCTCCCAACTTCATTGTCGTCTCCAACCAGGAGGACGCCCTCACCCTCAACGGCAATGTCTTCGGGAATAGCCTGGTCAAAACCGGCTTCGGCACTCTCATCCTTGCCTCCACGAATAACTTCCTCGGCAGCGTCACCATGAGCGGAGGCCTCGTCTCCATCTCCGAAGCTCAAAACCTCGGCGGCGCCTCTACCCTCATTTTCAACGGCGGTGGGCTGCAGGCTACCGGCGACATGACCCTCACTGCTGAGACCACTTGGGATACTGATATGAGCGCCGGCACCTCGGGCGGCACCATCGACGTCGGAAGTGGCTCCGTCCTTACCCTCACCGGTCCCGCTACCATTAATGGGGGAGGATCTCTCACCAAGACCGGCGACGGCACTCTCGATCTCCAGGGCGACAACACGATCAATGCGTCCGATGGCGACCTGAACATCTTCGGCGGCACAGTCTCCATCCATACCGCCAATACCTTCGGCCTCGGTACCGGCAGCCTGAACATCGACAGCGGCACCTTGGAAACCACCAACGACCTGATCTCGGCCACCATCACCACCTTGGGTTCCGGTGGCGGCACTTTCGATGTCGCCTCCGGTTCGCTCGACTTGGAGGGTATCATCACCGGCCCTGGCCACCTCACCAAAACCGGCAGCGGCCTGCTCAGCCTTTATGGCGTCAATGATTACACCGGCGGAACCACGCTCGCCAACGGCACCACCTTCGCCGGAAATAACTCTGTTTTCGGATCCGGCACCCTCACCTTTGATGGCGGTACTCTCGAGCTTGATGCCGATCTCAATATCACCAACGACGCCGTCCTGAGTTCCTCCGGCACCATCAAGATTTCCGATAGCAACTGGGAGACCACCTATGGCGGTAATATCTCCGGCTCCGGCAGCCTCACCATCGCCGGCGATGGCGCCACCATCCTCAGCGGGGATAACACCTATAGCGGCACGACCTATCTCGCCTCCGGCACCGCGCAAGCAGGCCGCGCCGATGTTTTCTCCGGCGACACGCTTGTCTCCGGCTCTTTCGGCACCGGCGACATCACCTTCACCGGCGGCACGCTCCGTTATACCGTCGCCTCCGCCGCCAGCGACTACTCCAGCCGCATCAAAAACAGCTCGGACTTCATCAAAGTCAATACCGAGGACAATGACATCACCTGGGCCGGCAACATCGACAGCAGCAATACGACTGGCATCGTCAAAACCGGCTCCGGCAAACTCACTCTTTCCGGCCAGAACACCTACGGCGGCGAACTCGACATTAACGAAGGCACCGTCTCCGCCTCTTCCGCAGCCAATTTGGGCGGCAGTTCCATCAGCATTGGCGATGGCACGCTCGAGGCGACCGGATCCTTCGAGCTCGATCACAACTTCACGGTTGGTTCCTCCGGTCCTGATCGCTCAAATATCCGTGTTACCACAGGCAATCACGTCACCCTGAATGGTTCGGTTACCGGCGGAGGATTTAATAAGATCGGCGCTGGAAAACTGACCCTCACCGGAACGAATTCGCTCAGTGAGATCGACCTGAACGAGGGCACGCTCGCCGCCGCCTTAGAGGATAACCTCGGCGGCCCGACCAGCACTCTGGCTTTTCAAGGCGGCATCTTTGAAGCAACGGCATCCTTCAACACCGCCATCGACACCATCTGGGCCGCCAACCCGCTTGGTTCCGGCGACGGCGGCACCATTCAAGTCAATGACAGTGTCACCCTCTCGCTCAGCGGAACAAAAACCCTCTTCGACAACAGTAGCCTCACCAAGACCGGCAATGGCGTGCTCGCGATTACCGGCGGCTCGGTTTATCGATTTGGCGGCACCCATGATCTGCACATTAATGGAGGCACCATCGCCCTTGGTTCATCCGATTTCTTCGGCCTCCAAGGCAATGACGAGCTGAGCCTCGATGGCGGCACACTGCAAGCCACCAGTTCCTTCGCCGTCGGCACGGATATTACCCTCGGAAACGGCGGCGGCACCTTCGATGTAATCGACGGTGTCAGTCTCGATCTGGAGAACCCGATCTACGGTCCCGGCAGCCTTACCAAGAAAGGCAATGGCAACCTCGGGCTTTACGGCACCAGCGAATATTACGGCGGCACGAACATCAACGGCGGCAATGTTACCGTCGGAAACAGCTTCGCCCTCGGCAGCGGCGCCGTCACCATCACCTCCGGCACCCTGCTCTTCACGGCGGGCACGTCCGTTATCAACCAAATTAACCTCGCCGGCGGCACCGTCTCCCAGCAATTCGCCAGCGGCTCCAGCCTCGCCAACGTGATCAATGCCACCAGCGATCTCGGCACCGCCTCGCCCACTACCGCCACCACGCTGGATGGAACGCTGACCGATGATGCCACCCTCAGCAGCGCCTTTTCCATCAGCTCCCTGGCCGTCAATGACACGGACCGCCTCAGCGATGTCTTCTCCTTCAGCGGCCTTCCCGTCGTGGACGCAGACACCGGCGAAACCGACATGTTTGTGCTCCAATTGGAGAACGATAATATTGATGCCGACAGCGTCCTCTCCTGGCTCGATCCCAACACGAACCTCTGGACCAACGCCGTCTACGGCAACTTCGGGGGCACCGCCTTCTTCGCCGGCGACGGCGCTTATACCTCCGCCGACTTCATCCTCGGTTACTACGGCATCGACACCACCAACCACACCGTCTGGGCCGTCTTAAATCACAACAGCGACTTCGCCGTGGTCCTCAATCCGGTCCCCGAGCCCTCAACCTGGACCCTCTTCGCCCTTGGCCTCGGAGCAATGATCTTCTTCCGCCTCCGCGCCGTGCGTTCCCGCCGAGCTTGAGACGCCGGCGCTCAGGCAACCCGCCCTCAATAAATGGTAGGGATGGTCGGCCCGGCCGTCCCATTATTTTCCGACACGCGTCTCAAGATTTCTCCCATTCCTTCGTTTTCCCCGTCTGCTCCCACCAGTCGAGCCAGCCCGCCTTGTTGTCGAATTTTTCGCTCGTGATTTTTTTCAACATCTCCTGCACCGCATAGGCCTCATATTGTTGCAATTGGGGATCGCGCAGCAATTCCATCAGCGCCTCCAATCCTTCCCGGCGGTTTAAACTTATCAGCGCCTCCGCTGCCGCCGGTCTGACGAAAACACTGTCATCGTGCTCACGCAGCAGCTTTTGCAGGATGGGTCGCGCCTGCTCGCTGCCGCTCCTCACCAGAGCCAGGCAAAGTTCTCGCCTGACCTCGGCATCCGGATCATCACCCATCTTCAGCAAAATGGGGACACAGCTTTCATAGTTTTTCCCCCCGCAAATCAACACCGCAGACTTGCGCACTCTCACATCGCCATCCTGCAGCGCGGCGGCGACCAGCGCCTCCACCCCCGGCCCATTCCATTGGCTCAGCGGATACATGGCATATTGCTTCGCCTCGGCGCTCAGCGTTGAAAAGCGCTTGAACAATAACGGCGCAATCTGCTCATTCGGGTACCTCGACAACCAGCACACCCCCCTCGTCTGCAGTGCGGGCGGTCCGTCGAGAAACTTCAAAAACACCTCCAGCGCATCCGCATTGTGATCCTTCGCCAGGTTCTCTAACTGTCGCCAAATCCTCTCGTCGTCCTTTCCCTCCGCTTTGGTCTCCGCCTCTCCCAAAGCCAGCACATAGGCCTTTAGCGCAGAAGGATCATCCTTAATCGTGATCTCCAGCTTTTCTTCAAACGGCACCTGGGGAAACTTTCTTTCCGGCTCGTTATAGAATCCACTTTTCCAACGATCCCCCTGCGCCACATAAAATGCCGCGTGGCACGTGATCACATACTTCCCCGGCCCCGGAAACAGGAACCAATTATTCAACGAGATCATTTCTGCATAGCTGGCCCCGGGCTTGACGATCACATCCCTGCCCGCCGCCCCGCAGGATATACCGTATTCCCGCCTTGCCGTATCCGGCACCAACTGCCCCGCCGCGTCTACTGCCGTGAAGGTATAGCGTTGCCCGCGGCGATTCAGCCCGGTCGACACATTCTCCTCAAAGCCGACCGGTTCCTTCCCCTTGTTCGTCAAGGTGAACACCACCTCAATCGGACCTCCCAAAAAACACGTCTTCTCCGCCCGCGAGAATTTCCCTTCCAACCGGATCCCTTTCGCGCTCGGCGGCTTCACCGAAATGGGCACCGCGCCAGAAATCATCTCTCCCGTCCAGACCTTGCTCCCCAGCACCTCCGTCTGGTCATTCTGAAATTGAAATCGCACCTCATATTCACCGCCCGGCCATAACCCCCACTCCTGCACCGATGTCCGATCAACCGGTCTAATCAGTGCACCGGAATAGTACTTTCTTTCCAGCCGCCGCTCAGACCAATTCATCATCTCCCCTGGAGCCAGCGTCACAACCTGCGCCGGGCAATTCTGCAAAGGCTGGCCCTTCTCGTTAAGAAAATCATTCGGCGGCTCAGGAACTGGTGGCGAGGTCTTGGAAGCATCCGTCAACTTCACCACCGCCATCAAAGGGGCCTGGTGCCGATTTTTATAAAAATCCCTATCCGGCTTCGGCAAAAATGTATCCGGCGAAGGAATCGTGATCGCGTGATCCGATACATTCTGCACCCGCACCGTAAAAGTCGGATCCTTGTCCGATGGGATCTCTGATACCGCGCTCTCCACGCCGAGACGCAAGCCATTTACCGGATCTCCCCATTTCACCTCCGCTGCCAAAGCCGAGCCCGCGAGGCCCAGCATGGCCATCATGATCTGGGGAATTCGTTTCAGCACGCGGCGTCAGAATAATCCGCCCCGTGCCAAAAAGAAAGCGCCTGATTAGAGGTGCCCCGTCAGCAGCAGCACGATCAGGATGATCAGGACGAGCCCCATCGGGCTCCAGCCATAATAGCCCCAACCTGCTCGGTGCCCGTAAGCACCAAACCCGCTCGACAGAAGGAGAATCAGTATAATGAGGAGTAACATACCTCTATATCGCCCCTCACCCGCCTTCCGGTCGTATCTCCCACCAGACTGGGAATCGCTCAGGTGGAACGCTTGACGAAATACGAATTCAGCATGTCCACATTCGAGAAATAAGTATCCATCGCCCAGACGCGTCCCTCGCGAATCGAGAGCACCGTCACCACGTCCATGTCGAAAACCGCCTCCCCCTGCCGCGCCGTGTTATGCAGCGACACCGCCGCGCCGTCGCGCCCCACCAGCAGATTCTTCAATTCAAACTGCATTCCGTATTCCCCGATCGTCCGCGCCCGTTGCACGACTGCCTCCGGCCCCTTCGCCTCGCCCGAGACAATGCTCGTCCCGGGAAAACTCCACACCACCTCATCCGCCAGGATCGACCGCATCAACTCCTCGTCGCGCCCCCGCATCGCCGCCAGGAATTTTTTCGCGATCTCACGTCCTTCCAGTTCGGTGATCATCGGATTGCCTCGAGGGAAAAGCTTACCTTATGTTGAGCAGGCCCGCCTTCGAGAGCCGCGCATGCAACTCCGGTGTGTCCGCAAAGCAATACTTCATCACGCTCTGCTGCGTCGCCGGGCTTTGTTTCAACAAATCATCCACGAACTGCTTCGGCCCGATCACCTCGATCAGGAAATGCAGCGTCGCGGAATACAACTCCGCCTTCGATTTCTCCCACAACCCCCGATCGTGGCTGGCGTCAAAAATTCCCTGCACTCCCGCAAAATTGCCATCCGCCGCCAAGTGCAACAACTTCCCGTACTTGAGGTACACCTCCATCCGGTACTCATCGTAAAAACTCTTCGACGGCCGCGGCGTCGCGCATCCGCCCAAAAACCCCAGCGCCATCAACCCTGTGATCAATAAAAGGGGAAATCTCATGGCCCGATTATTCCCCGCAAATCCTCTTCCGGCAAGACGGCACTTTTTGCCGTAGCGCCCGTGAGGGCGTGGTGCCTTCGCTAATCCGTCACTGTGGTTCCAGTCCCGTCGTCACCGGACTGCTGGAACGCTGGAGTTCCGGACCCCGCATCTGCGCCTTCACGCCCGGGCTCGCGAATCCGCAGGCCCCCGCCACCGCCTTCCGCGTCTCTGCGTTTTCCTTGTCCAGATACTCCATGAACTTCAGCGGCCCCAGATCCGTATAGAGACAATACAGCGTCGCGTTGTAAGTCTGGTGCTCCACATCCTCGATCGTCGGATCCAGCGCCATCTGGAAAATATCATGCACCGCATTGCCATTCCCCGCCGCCGCCTCGCGCAGCAATCCGCCATTCGCCTCCCGCGCCGCTGTCAGCTGCCACTTTGCGAACCCACCGCCGCCACCGCCCGCCGTCTCCGCGCAACCCCCGAAAAACCCCAGCGCAGCCACCATACCGGCAATCATCAGCAGCGGCCATTTCATCCTATGATTATCCCTCCCCGCCTGCCACCCCGTCAAGCGGAAGGAGTTACGCCGTGTTCCCGCCGGTATTCCCGCGGTGTCATGCCTTTGAGTTTAAGGAAATGGTGATTAAAATTTGAGAGCTGATTGAAACCGGCTTGAAGGGCGATCTGGACGATGGTGTGGTCTTCCTCGGTAAGGAGACGGCAGGCCTCGCCGATGCGGACCTGGATGACGTAATTCATAAAAGTGCGGCCCATACTTTTACGGAAAAAACGGCTGAAGTAGGTGGGGGTGAGGCCGGCGAGTTTAGCCGCCTGGGTTTCGCGTATTTCGCCGGCATAGGACTGATGGACGTATTTGCAGACGCGGGAGAGGCGCTTGAGATTATCCTCTTCGAGCTCGGAGGAAAAACCGGGGGAGATAAGGTATTTGAAGGTCCGGGCGGACGCCATGACATCGAGGGCTTCGATGAGAAGGGCGACCCGCTTCGCCCCCTTTTCGTGGCTGGCCAACTGAAGCAGAGGAGTGGCCCTGGCCGAGACGCTGCGCGGAAAGAGGAGGCCGCGATGGGCGCGGGCGAGCAATTGCCGGATGCCCTCGATTTCCGGAAGTTGCAAAAATTTCTCGCCGAGGAAATCTTCATCAAAAGTTGCCGTGACGAAATGATGCTTTTTCCGGCGGTCAATTTGGTCATTTGACCAATAGCTGGGGATCTGAGGCCCGAAAAAAACAATTTCGCCGTTGCGATAATGATGAATGCAGTCGCCGACATAAACCGTGCCCCGGGATTCAATCACCGCAACGAGCGAGCATCCATTGTGAACAACGAAACCGGCACCGGTACCTTTGGCCGGCGAGGTCAGCCATTCAACGCAGGTGAAGGACTCATCCGGCTGAAGCAGGATGTGGTGATAGCGCGCTTTCACGGACTTTTTTGTGAAGATAAAAAACTGTCATATTAGCCCAAATAAATTGGAAGAACATTCGTCGATAAGCTGTGAAGTTAAGCGAAGTTTAACCTCCTTTTTATTTAATCTTATGCCGTTCTCCTTCCGTCGTCGCTTTCCATCCGTGAAGATAAAAAACTGTCATATTTTGACAAAAAATTGGAAGAGCATTCGGTCATCCGGTGCGATTCTAACATCAAGAAGAGTCCCTCAAACCCTCATTGCAACGTGCTCAAATGAGCAACGAATGCAATGGACTACTCCAAAATTAATGAAAACAACCCTCACTAGAATCCTGTTCTGCGTCACCCTTTCACTATTGATCCTCGCTACTCATGGCCTGGGAGCGGTGATTACCTGGGATACCACGGCCTATCAGGCGGTGTCTGCCAGCGATATTTCCAATGTCGGCACTCAGGTCAGCGCGATTTCCTTTTCTCGCAGTCCAAATTATATTCCGCCAGGAGGGCCGGTCACGGTGGGTGGCGTGACATGGGATAGCGCGAACATCGTGAATGGCGTATCGTTTACGGTGAGCACCTCCAACAGCAATATTCCGGGGGTGACGACGACCATGAAGATTGAAAATGGCAACACTCACGGAACCGGCCTCAATTCCTACCTGAGCCTCTTTACCGGGAGCCCTTATCTGGCAGATGCCAGCTCGGGCGGCGCGCCCATCACCTTTAGCGGCCTCACTCCCGGCCAGACGTATCAACTCCAGATCTGGGCTCCCTATTACGGCGGGGGTAACAACCTGCGGGTGAGTGATACGATTCCGACTCTTTCAGGCGGTCATTACAACTCTGCCAACCAAAGCCCGACCCTGTTATCCGGCACGGTGGGCGGCGCGACTCCCCAGTATGCCTTGGGAACATTTACCGCCGTTGGCACCACTCAGAACCTCTACTGGTATGGCGACCTCAACAACTATGGAGTCCTCGGGGCCTTCCAATTACGTGCCGTACCCGAGCCTTCCACGATCGCCCTGCTGGCCGTTGGCACGCTGGCTATGATCATGCGCCGCCGCTTCCGGGTTTCCACCCGCCCGGAATTGGTTGCTGATTAACGGTCACCCCTATTCCTGGGTTCGCCGCAAAATGCCAAAATAGCGGATCCAAAGCAATGCGATCAGGCACTGCAAAATCATCAGCGCCATATCGAGCGGTGCCTGGATACTGATGAGATAAGCCAGCACGGGCACTAGCGCAGGCAGCGTGAGGTGCTCTCGATAGAGCAGTCCGAGATCTACGACGGCTACCACCATCCCAAGCAGGGTCCAGATGACCAGCCAGTTGCTGCAGGCATTCGGCACCAGACGATACGCCCGCCAGCTCGCCACCAGCATCAGGATCATGAAAAGCGTGGGCGCCACGCTCATCAGTCCAGCCTCAGTCGTCATCATGGAAATCTCCGCTCCAGGGTTATGCGCGGCAACGCTGAACCAAATCCCAGCCTTCTTCAAGCCCGAGCCTACCGCTCCACTTCCTCGCAGAGTCCCAGCAATTCCTCGGCCTCGTCCATCGCGCCGTCGCACTCCGCCTGCGTCTCCGCCGTGAGGATCACCCGCAGCAGATGAATCGCGCGGTCGCCGCGCGGATCATTTGGTAAAAAGCTCACGCTGCCACCCTCCGCCGTTCCGTGCGGAACTCCACCCGCACCGCCTCCGGGCACCGCGCATACGCCAATACTCCTTTGTCCGGATAATGCTCGGCCAGCCATTCCCGCCAGCCTGCCGGATCCGGCTCCGGTGGTTTGGCCAGCGCCTTGAGCGTCGCCTTGGATCTTGGAGCGTCATCCCAGATCAAATTCCGCGCGCCCTTGCCGATGCTGAACCGAATCACCTCCATCGCCCGTTCCGGCCCGTGCCGTCCGCAGTCCAGCAACACCGTTGTCTCCTGCCCTCGCGACACCATGGGCTTCCCGAGATCCGCCAGGTGCTGTCTCCACTCCCGCCAAGCCGCGACGAATCCCGCATGCGCCCGCAAAACCTCCCGCACCGCGTCGCCGGCCTCCGGCTTTTCTCCCGCGTCATCCGCCGCCTTCCTCTCCTTGAAATTTTTCCCCACTTCCAAAAATTCCGGATACTCCTCCAGGATCGCCGCCCGCAATTCCTTGTTCTTAATGTTAAGAAATTCCGCCGCCAGCGCCTTGAACCAATTATTCCGGATCAGCTTTTCCCCCGAGCCAAACTGATGCCGGATAAACCCGCGGATAAAAATCGCCCTTCCCACCCGGCGAAACATCCCCGGCAGTGCGTCGCACACCCCGTCCAGCACCCGCGCCTCCAGCCCGGTCTCAAACGAAAATCTCCGCCCCGTCGTCTGGCATACTCCCAGCACGGAGCGCTGCGAATTGGTGATCACCCACAGCGCGCACAGCTTCACCTCCGCCAGTTGCACCTCCACCTCGCTGTCCGACCAGAACGCCGAATGAATATAAGGTTTCATCTCGTAGTTCCCTCCTTCAGCGCCGGTAAATCTCCTTCAGCCGCGCGCGTTCCTTTTCCCATAGCTCCTCCAGCGCCTTGATCTCCGCCAGCGCCTCATCCGTTTCCTCGTCGGTCAACTCCACCTCGTCGCCCTCGCGGAAAAGGAATCCCCCCGTGAACACCGGCTCGGAGTATCCGTACCGCCCGCTCCACGCCTTCTCCGGCACATCCTCGCCCGCCCGCGCGTCGAGATCCCCCGCCGCGTCCAGGCACACGTGTACCGCGAATTGATACTCCAGCGCCGCCACCTCCCGCAGCACATAGATTGTCCCTTTCAACACTTCGCTGCCTCCTTCCAGTTGCTCGGCCCGCTCATCACGGCGGCCGAGATTATAATAAAAATCATTCCATGCCGCCCCGATGAGACCCCCCACCGATAATCCTGCCAGCCCGGAAACCAACACCTCTCCGATCCACAGCTTCATCAATCCACCATCCTTTCCTGGACAAACTTCCTCCCCCGCCGCATCGCTTCCCCCACCCGCGTAGCTGCTTCCGTAGCCGCGGGCGTGAGCCCGTGGTGTCTGGCCTCCGCTATTCCCGTGGCCGCGCTCGTGAGAGCGTGGTGCCTTTCACCCTCAAGCCCTGTGGGCGTGGTGCGCCTTTCATCGCCCTCATCCGCCGCACCACGCCCCCGGACCGAAAAACTCACTCCTTTCACAAACCCCGTCACATATGCCGCCACCCCTGCGATGAAGACAAAGGCGAACCAAAACACCTCCGGCGCCGCCCCGTTCATTTCGCCGCCCCTTTCTTCGTCGTCTTCAAGGACTTCACGACCGGCTCGCCCAGCCCGCGCCGCAACGCCGACCACCACGTCTCCGAGCATTCCGAGATCGCCCGCAGCGCCACCCGCACCTGCGGTCGCGTCGCTCCCGCCGCCCGTTGCAGGAATCCCCGCAACTCCGCCTCCGCCGGCGGCCGCACCGTCACCGCGCAGAGGAACTCCCCCACCAGCGCCGGAGCCTGCAACCACCGCGGCAAAGAAGCGGCCCGCTTCACCGTTTTCCGCTTCATTGTCCACCCTCCGCCGAAGCCCCGCCCGTGAGGGCGTGATTCCCTTCCTTCTCCGGAGCAGCCGGATGCAGATGCGCAATCCCCCGCTTCCGCTTCGCCTCCGCCATCACCAGCCTCGCCAGCAACTCGCTCACTCCCCCCTTGAAGCGCTTCTCAAACGCCAGGGCCACCGCCAGTTCATCCACCCGGTCCGCCCACGAGATGTTTCTCCGGCGGCTGGGGGTTTCGTTTTCTTTCATAGTGCGCATGATACGCACTATACGTATTCGGACAAGAGAGAATTTGCGCACTATGCGCCGCGTGTGTATGATCCCGATAGCATGAGCACCGAAAATTCCCAAAAAATGGTCCGGCGAAATGTGACTTGGGACCCCGAAATCGACAAACTCGCCGAGTCCCTCGCCGACGAATATAAACTCAAGGGCGGCGTGAGCGAACTCGCGAGAAATCTGATCAAGGCTCTCGCCGAAAATCCCGAACGTTTCAAAGGCACCTTCACGGAAACACGCAAGCCGTTGAAGCTACTCATCCAGGAGACGATCCGCGAACTTGAGGAGCAAAAGCGAAATCTGAATTCGCGCGTACCGGGGAAGAAGAAGTAGCGTTTTCACACTTCTTATATTTAACAAATCAGCCCTCCGCGCAACAAATCTGCTGAGGTACAAACCCACAACTTTGGAGTACGAAACAATTCCCCCTTGTTAATAACTTTTTCATGAGAACTAATCCGCTGAAATTCCGCTGTCCCATCGCCCTCGACGACCTCCTGGTTAAGCGCGCCACCGAAGCCGGCTACCGGACCAAGACCGAGTATCTCGTTGGTCTCATTCGCTATGACCTGCTCACCCGCAAGCCCCACACGGCCACCGCCGGCATTTCCGAGCTCTCTCGCGCTGAACAAGATAGGATCGATGACGAGATCGCCCGGATGTTCCAGAGCGGCGAGACCCTGAACGGCTCCTGGTTCGAGCACCGCGTGAAAGAAGCTGCCGCTGCCGCCAATCTTCCCGTCCAGCGCGTCATCGATACCCTGCTCCAGCGCATCAAGCACCAATAATAATACTAGGAAATTTCCTCACCGGCCATCTCGGGAAAGCAACCCGTAAATCTACGGGAAACCATCTGCGGCTTTCACGGCTGCTCAAACCTTCCCACGCCGCCTCTATGCTAATAAAAAATTCGGCAGCATTCCGGCCATGAATCTCCGCGCCTGCCTGGACTTCTATCTCCGGAAATGGTGGTGCCCCGGTGCCATCACCATCCTGTTCCTGCTGCTGCCATTCCTCCTGAATCTGGCCAACTTCTTCCTCTTCTCCTCATCTTTCCTAAAGCCTCTCGTCTTTCTTAATCTGGCGCTGCGCCTGCTCTTCATTGTTTCCCTGTTTGGCATCCTGGTCGCCGCCACTTATCACCTCATCAGGAAACAATGGCGGAGCGCCCTCCTCCAATTTGCCATTTTTGCCGGCCTCATCGCCGCCATCGCGGGCCTCGCCTTTTTCCTCATCAAGTCTCTCTTTGGTCCCAGCGAAGACCACTTCGCCGACCACCTCACCATTCCTGCCGAGCTCGCCGTCACCGATCCCCTGCCCCAACTCGATGCTCCCGGTACTGGCGATGATGCCTTTCAAGCCGCCCTCGTCGCTTCTCTCCAGACTTCCGGCACCGATGATGCCTCCGTCACCGCCAGCCTCCCCGCGCTGGCTGAGCTCCAGGCCAGGGCCCCCGGCATCCTCCGCCGCTACCTCGCCACCAGCATTGCCTGGCGCGTCTTCCGCGAGCGCGACCAGACCTTTGCCACCCGCCGCTGGCAGATCGGCGAAGCCTGGACCTACACCCTCAATGGCTACTACACCCACTTCACCTTCGATCGGGTTCAAAAACAGCTGCCTCCCTTTCAATCCCGCCTCACCTTGGGCTTAACCGGACAACCCTGGAGCCGGCGCCAGCTCAACCGTACCGACCTGGCCGAGAATCAATCCCAATCCGTCACCCTCTCCATCCAAAATGGACAGCCCGGCAGCGATTGCTTCCTCCCCGTCAACGGCATCCTCGTGGAAATCTTTGAGCAATCCGCCAAGCCCGAGCGCCGCCTCACCAAAGCCGCCCTCACCTTTTTGCAAAACGAACTCCAACCCCTCGCCGCCGATCCCACCTGGGCCACGATCCAGAAAATCGTGCCCCCCGGCAGCATCAAGACCGGTTCGCCCGACTTCGCGCTGCGGAATTCCTTCCAGCCCGGCATCTACACCTCCGAGATCCGGGTCAACCCCGGCGAGCCCGGCTCCATTTATCTCAAAGCCTTCGAGGCCACCCGCCACACCCCGCTCTCCGCCGACGCCTTGAAAAAATCCTCCACCGAATTCATCGGCTGGTCCGACGATCCCAGTCAGCAATTCTATGCCAACGCCAACCTCATGATTTACGAAGGCGACTGGGACAAACCCTACGCCGCCACCTTTGAAGTCTGGTTCACTCCCGACTCCGGCCAGCCCGACCGCAAGCTTCTGGAAAAAACCTTCCGCATAGAAGGCTGGCAACGCTAACTCCGTAGCCGCCTCCGTGAGGAGATGGTGCCTTGGCCCACTCCCACCGCGCGTTGACTCACCACTCCAAAAACCCCATACTCCCTCCGCTCACCGACCAGCCATGCGAAGGCGTTTTCATCGAAGTGCCCGGCCGGACCGCCTTCCTCAAATTGGAAAAATAACCATGACCACCCTGCGCGAATTCACCAGCCCGATCGAAGCCGGGCTCATGCAATCCTTCCTCCAGTCCCACGACATCGAGGTCGTCATCGTGGATCAATACACCAGCGCCCACACCTCCACCGTCGCGCCGCTCATCCTCCAGGTGCCGGATGATCAAGCCGAGGAAGCCCTCGCCCTCCTTGAGTCCTGCGACGAACAAAACCCACCCACTCCCGAAGCGTGAGCAGACGCTCAGAGTGATACCTGATCCATCTGTACCATGGATCTGCAGACCTATCTTTTCTGGGCCGGCCTCGGCGGCCTCATTGGCGCCCTCATCGGCTATGGCCGCGAACAAACCATTTCCGGTTTCATCGTCGGATTTCTCCTCGGGCCCATCGGCTGGATCATCACCTTTTTCTCCCTCGGCCATCGCCGCATCTGTCCCGCCTGCTCCAAAAAAATCCCCCTCAACTACGCGAATTGCCCCCTCTGCCATTCCCCCCTTGATCCGCCCGTTGCTCGGCGCACCCGCCTCTCCCCCTTCGGCTGCCTCCTCACGCTAATTCTGTTGGGGAGCGGCCTGGGCGGCCTCGTCTGGTTCTTCTGGCCCTCAGCCGCCACCCGGCCTTCGCTCTACGAAAAAATCCTCACCCCTTCCACCCCCACACCGCGGCCCCATCATAAGCCCGTCCACCTCCACCACGACAGCTAACGCTTCGTCGATGACTCTTAAATCCATCGCCATCTTCTTCAACCTGCTGGTTCTCCTCGGCTTTCTGTGGAATGTCTTCCGGTTGAAGCTGCCTTATCCGCAGGCCCTCTTCAACGCCATCCTCGCCTCCGCCGTCGCCAGTGCGCTCTACTATTGCCTCGGCCACTTCTTCTGGCCCGCACGCCTTTAATCACCGCTCAGACAGCCAGCTTGCCGCCTGAGTATATGCTGGGCCGCACTCCGGTCGTCTGAAAAAAAATCCGCGAGAAATAATACGGATCCACATAACCCACCTGATCGCCCGCCGCCTTCACGCTGAAGCCCCGCCGCAGCAACCGCTTCGCCTCGGTGATTCGCAGATCTGTTAGGAATTCCATCGGCGTCTTTCCCGTCTCCTGCAGGAAATGCTCCCGCAGATGACCGATCGACATCGGCAGCGACTTCATCACCTCACCGACTTCCAGATCCGGCTCGTGCATCCGCTTGATCAGTTGTTCCGCCAGCTTGTCCACCAGCGGATGGCGCGGCTTCCGCCCCTCCCAACGATCCAGGTACGACAATATGATATTAAATAAATCCTGCGTTATCGCCGGCGTATTCTCCCGCTGATGCTCCTCGATCAGCGCGGAGGCAATCTTGGCCAGAGTCCCATTCGCCGTATCCTGGAACACCCGCGCCGACTTCATCTCACTTCGCGGATCGCGCCATTTTGTTAAAATCCAGTACTCCGTGTACCCGCGCTTCGACTCCTCCCCGTGCGGCACATTCGGCGGATAAAAAACAATCGTCCCCTTTTTGAAGGGAATCGCCTGCTCGCCCGACCACGTCACGCCGCTGCCCGATAAATAAATCGAGATTTCCGCCACGTCATGCTGATGCATCTCCGATGAGCGCAGGAAACCATGCCCGATGGAGTCAAACACAATCATACCAGGGCAACCATCGATCAAAACCTGTTTTTGTCCATCATAAAGGAGCTTCCCTCCATTGTCTGCCGGGACCATCAGGACTACCTTTTTTCCAACAACCCATCTTATGGACATCTACGCCTCACCCGCCGCCACGCTCGAACCACTCGCCATTGACGACAAAACCAGAGCCGCCGTGGCCGCCGCCCTTGGCGAAATCGGCGTCACCGACTCCACCCTCACCGCCGAGGAAAAAGCCAGCCTTGATCGCGACGGCTACGTCGTCATGCCCGGTGTGCTGTCCAAGGAGGAAGCCGCCGCCCTCGCCCGCAGCATTGAGGCCATCGCCGCGAAGGAAGGCGAGAATGCCGGAAAGGATTTCCACACCGAGGCCGGCGCCACGCGCCTCGGCACCCTCATCAACAAAGACCCGCTCTTCGACGTCTGCATTTTCCATCCCCGCTCCCTGGCCGCGGTGAATTACATCATGGAGGGCAATTTCGGTCTCTCCTCCATCACGGCCCGCGCCGCCATGCCCGGCGAAGGCCACCAGGTTCTGCATCGCGATCATGGCGACTTCCCTTCCGCTAATGCCCTCTGGGTTCTCAGCGATTTCACCGAGGAAAATGGCCCCACCCGCCTCATTCCCGGCTCCCACCTTTGGACCAAAGAACAGGAGCCCGAGGATAAGATGGCCCCACATCCCCAGCAAATCCGCATGATCGCACCCGCCGGCACCCTCATCGTCATCAACGGCCGCACCTGGCATGGCGGCACCCGCAACGGCACCGACAAGGCCCGCCACCTCTGCAGCGCATTTTTCACCCGGCGTAATGATTACCAGGGCATCGCCCACCGCAAGTTGACCCCGGAGTCCGACCAGCGCATCAACGCCGCCAGGAAAGTCATCCTCGATTTTGAGGATACCGACCCCGCCTGACCTCAAGAAAGTCATCCTGACTTCCAGGGCACGTAAGCGCCTCCCGTTGAGCCATGCTCTGGCGAGAGCAGGAGAAGCCGGGCGCGCCGGTTACTGCAATTCCTTGCGGGCCTGCGCAGCGAGAGCAGGATTGGTTTCCGCCAGGGTATCGCAGGTTTTGGCCGCGAGATCGAGGCTGCCCTTTAGCTTGTAAGCCGAGATCAAATTCACCAGCGAACGCTCGTGGTGCGGTTGCGCAGCCTGGGCCTTTTGGAAATTCTCGATCGCCGCGTCAAGCGCGCCTTCCTGTAGCAGGGAATAGCCCAGATTGTTCAGGAACTCGGCTCCCTGCGGGTCCGCTTCACATGCGGCGATGAAGCATTCCTTCGCCTGCGCCGCATTCTTGAGCTGAAGATAGGTGAGACCCATGGCATTGTGCGCCAGCGCGAAATGAGGGTCGATCTGGATCGCCTTTTTCAGCGTCTCGATTCCCATCGTGGGCATGCCTTCGTCAGCCTGCATCGCGCCCAACACGTACCAACCGACGGCGAGATCGGGATACCGCTTCACGAGCGCCTGGACTTTTTCCTCCGCCTCAAAATCTCCATCCGCTTTCCGGCAGGCGCTCATATAATCAATCCATGGCTGGACCTGGGATGGATCGCCCTCGATCGCCCGGCCAAAGGACTCACTCGCCTGTTTCCAATGTTCTTCCTGCGCCTGCTCCTTGCCTTGAGCGTACCAGGCGTCTGGCGATTGCGGTTCCGGCGTGGGCACCGGCGTCGCGGCCACCTCGGCTGGTGGCGGAACGTGCTCCGGCGTCTGTCCGACGTTCGGCGTCGCCTGCGGAGAAGCCGACGGCGTCGCCTGGGCCAGTGTCTCGCCTGCCCGCTTCCCTCTCTCCGACGCAGCCTGAACGACTCCCCACGCCAGGGCCAGCCCGAGCAATCCCGTTATGCCGCCATTCCCCACCACGGAAAGAATCAGCGTCGCGCTCCACCCTCTCTCCTCCTTCACCGCCACAAAGGCCAGCACCAGGCCGACGATGCCCAGCCCCAGCGTGGCGAACAGGCACAACACGGCGATCATTTCTGCGATCCCGCCACGGGTCCCTTGCGCCGCCACCGCCAAGATCACCAGCGCCACCATCATCAGAATCGCCCCCAAGCACAGACCCGCGCTCCACCCGGTCAGGCGCGAAGAGGGCCGCCGCTCCCGCAACTTGATTTCCCTCACCGGCTGCGGCAGCGGAGGCGGCTGTAGCTGCTGCAACGCCGGGTCCTCCCCCTCCATCCGTCTGCCGCCATGGACAAATGTCGCTTCCACCCGCTTCGATTTTTTCAGGTACGAACCCCAGACGAGCGCCGCGATAATGTTACGGATAAAAGCAGGCCCCTGCGTCTCCGGAGTGAAGGAGTACAGGAGCAAATAATCCATGATGCTGAAGCTGACCAGGAGGACAAACATCCAGATCATCAAGATCGGAAAACTGAACCGCTTCTGAAAAAACAGCACGATCAGCAGGAGATTGAATACCGTGACGATAATTACGGAGCAGGTCTCGAAATACATCACGAAGCTCCACATCGGATGATAATGCGGCTGCCCGGGCATCGTCACCCGCGCCCACATCTCCAGCTGCATAAATGCCCAGATCCCCTTCAGTTCCGGCAGCCGGGCCACCGGTCCGAAGACAAGTCCCAGCCCAAATAGGATCAGCCATCCCCCCAGCCCTTCCAACCGCCGGTCACGATACCGCGCATAATATCTCGGCTTCCAAAAATAAAGCATCACGGCCCCGGCCACGCTCAACCCCAGTACAACCAAGGCAAATACCGCCAGCGGCCAGTTCACCCCCTGCGGCAAGGGCGGTGGTTCGGGCTGCGCCGTCGGTTTCGCTCCCGGCAGCGTCAGCTCCTTCGGAATCGTGATTACATAATCCAGCAAATCCCGCGCTTCCTTCAAATGACCCAAATACTTCTCCATCTCCTGCGGCGACACCTCATTGCCCCGGCTCCTGTACTGATGCCGGATCGTCAGTACCCGGCCCGACTGCGAAACGTCACGGCTGTAGCTGAAAGCCGCATCCCGAATCGTCTCCGACTTCGCCTTAAATTTTGAATCATCGGGAAATTCGAAAATCAAAACCTGCTCCGCCGTGCGTGGATGGGTCACGGCCAGGGGAAAGCTGCGCCGTGGTTCGTCCGGCGCTGCCAGGTCGTCTCTCAGCGCGAAGGCATAGAGCTCCGTCGCCAGCCGTGCGGTATCTTCCTGCTGATTCTGCCAGAAATCATGGATCAGGTAATTCTGATCGATCGTGATCTCGTTGGCTTGCGGATCGTCGTGCACGGCCAGCTTCCCGTCCTCCCGGATTCCGGGATGCAACCGCGCCCGGAAGTTGAGCATATCCTTGCCGATCTCCTCCACGCTTTCATTGGCCAGATACATCCGCACCGTGTCCGCCTCGTAGCCCCGGTACGTCAGATGCACCTTCAGCTTCACGTCCTCGTTGTACGCCTTGACGACATACCGCGAGACACTGCTCGTGCTGCCCGCCTCGTAGCCACCGGGCGCCACCGTCGTGAGCCCCTTCCCGCCTTCCTCGATCACCAGCGCCTTGCCGTAATCCGGAAAAAACCGCTCCGCCAGCGGTCCCCGCTGGTGGCTCATCGTCGCATCAAGCCAGTAGGTTTTTTCCGGCAGCTTCAGCCGCACCACCACATGGTCGAAATCCGTCGGCGTCGGCAGCCACTCCGCAATCCCCTGCTCAAAACTCGTGTTCACCAGCGCCGGGGCCGCGTCCAGGCCCAGGCTGCGCAGCATCGCGCTCAACAGCCGCGCCTTGTCCTTGCAATCGCCGAAGCCCCGCTGCACCACCTCTGCCATGGTGTACGGCTCATGCGAGTGAACCCCTTCGCTGATGCTCAGGTACCGGATCTCGTCCTGCACGTACTCCAGCGCCGCCAGGATGCGCGCCTCTTCCGTCGGCAGCGCCCGGATCTTATCCATCACCGGATTCAGCTTTTCCGGCAGCGGGTCATTGATTTTGTAATGCTCCAGCGCCCACTGCACCACCTCGCCCCACGACTGGTACTCGCTCAATTGCAGCCAGCCGATCGGCAAATCCCAGGCCGGCGTGCTCGACTCCGGCAGCAGCACCGGCAAATCATCCGCCCCCCAGCGCAGATCCCGCAGCCCTCCCGTTTTTTCCTCCGTGGATGTCTGCAGCCGCTTCAACCTCTCCCGCCGCGAGAGCGCCCGCCCTTCCGGCCACAATAGACGGATCCTCAGTTGATGCACCGGAGACGACCATGTCGTGGAAAATGAGTCGCTGTATTTCCCGGCAAAAATCGGATTCGCCCCTTGAATGCTGTACGCATACTCCACCACGTCGCCGACCTTCAGATCCTCCAGCTCGATTACCGCGCTGACACTTCCGTCGTAGAGATTCTCATCCAGGTTCTCCTCCCGCGAGAGCACGCGGATCCCCTGCTGCGGCAGCCGATCCAGCACCTGCCCGTCCCGGTACACCACCAGCTTGTGCCACGTCAGCGTCTGGTACGCCGGGTTGAAGCTCACCTCGATCCGCGACGCCGAGCGGATCGCATTTTGTGTCGTGAATTTCCGCGCGCAGTGCTCGTACGCCGTTACGGACGAGCCGTTCGTCTGCTCATCGATCAGTAAAATCCAGCTCCCGTCGCGTAGCCCCTCCACGGGTTCCTTCGCCGCCAGATCCACCGGATGATCCACCACCCAGTCCGGCGCCGCCACCTTCGATACCACTGCCGCCGGTTCGCCCCGGACTCCCGTCCAGAACCCAAAAAGCAGGAGGAATAAAATAATGCCCGGCCGCAACCTCATGAGAACTTTGGGGATAACAGGAAAACCGGAAAAGTCACCCCCTCTTCCCCGGTATTAGAAATAGCCCCTTAGAACTTCACGCCCAGTCCGCAGGAAATCACGTTGCTCAGGAAATCCTGCCGCCCGAAATTCGCATTGTAATACACGTTCGCATTCCAATGATCTCCGATCTGCGCTGTCACTCCCACTCCCGCATTCATCGAATCACGCCCCGGTGCGGTCGTTTGGTAGTTGAACCCCGCTCCGCTTCCTCCGTCCAGCGCCGCGCCAATCGTCCGAGGATCATCCAGATATTCGTGCTGCCAGAAGAGCCGCAGCTCCGGCACGATCACGATCTTGTCCGTGACATTCCAGGTATAGGCAAAGTGCCCGCCGAAATTCGTCCGCATGCTGCTGATATTTTGCTGGCTCACCCGCAGGTCCAGGCTCTCCGCTCCGCTTTCGGTAAACGGCGCGATGCCCACGTAGGTGTATTGCCCCGTCGCAATCGGACCGAAGGTGAAATTACCAACTTTCACGTCATAGCCCGCATCAATATACGTCGTCAGCTGACCGCCATCCGGCTGGCTGTTCGCCGTGCGGTCAATCGAACCGAACTGGATTGGCCGGTGCGAATTGTAATTCGTATATCCTCCGCCAATGATGGTGTCGGCATAGAACCCGCCTTTCTGGTACGTCGCGTAGACGCCGAAGAGCGCCGTGTTCATCGTCGAGCTGCCGTTGTTCGCCGATTTCGAGTACGTCCCCTGGTAGCCCGCGTACACTCCCGTCGTAAACCCTTCATTCCACTTGTAGTCCGCTCCGCCGAGGAATCCACCGCTCTCAAAACGGTAATTCGGCACCTGGCTCACATCCGTCACTTTCGCAAAGATACCATTGCCCTGCACCCACACACCCCACTTGGTTTCGGTCGTTGGCGCGATGATGTCCTTCTTGCTCTTTGCATCCAGCACGCTCTTGCCGTCCTTGTCGTGCACCAGAGGCATATCCATGCCGCTTGCCGTGAACCCGCGCTGGCCAATCAACCGCACCCCGCTCAACCGCTGCGCAAGGATTTGGTTTTCCGAATACGCTTCTTCCACCGTCGTGTCTCCCAGGCTCTCGATGAAGCCCGGCATGATCGCGTTGAACGCCGTCGGATATTCATCCGTCGTCAGCACATCCAGCGCTTCGCTCACCGCCAGCTTGTCTCCGCTCTTGGCCGGAATGAACGTATCCAATGCCTTCGCCACGTTCACCTGGTTCTGGTTCTGCGCCACCAGCGTGTAGCTCGTCGGCGCCACCACCAGGGTCAGCGTCGGATCGCCCACCTGGATCAGCCGCCCACGGAATTTCTCCGGGTTCGGCATTTCCACCGAGCTGAAGGCTCCATTGATCGAGCCTGCCTGCAGGAAGCCGAACTGCTGCCCGTACTGGAACTTGAAGCCCTGGAAGCTCTTCACCCGCAAGCGTCCGTTGAGCGACGCATTCCCGCTCACGATCAATCGGTCAAACACGCTCGTGCTTGCCACTTCCAGCTCGAACGTGCCCGTCTTGCTCTGCGTGAAATTCCCGTTGATCGTCAGCGTTCCCGGCGAGTTGCCCGGCGCGATCGTGCCGCTGTTGAAGACATTGCCGTTAATAAGACCCGATCCCTTCAGCCATGCGTCGATTTGCACCAGCACATCCTGCGCGGTCAGCGTACCGTTCACCGCCAGCTTGCCGGAGGCAATCGTGGCCTCGCCGTTGACCTTCAAGTCGCCCAGCAGATTCAGCAATCCCGCACCGAGCTTGGTGAAGCCGCCCGGCGTGATCACCGTGCCGTCCCCATCAATCGTGCCCGTGCCCGTCGGCACCGTGAAGTTCCCGCTCGTCACGAAGAGCGTGTTGAAGACCTTGAGAAAGCCTTCGTTGTTAAAGATCAGCGAATTCACCGTGTTGACCTCGTTGCTCGTGACGACATTGCCTTTCACGAGGAAATCCGCATTGGTGGGCGTATATTCGGGCGCCGAGTTCGAGAGAGTTCCCCCCGAGCTCATGCCGGCATATTCCAGCACCACGATCGTGCGATCGCCGTCCGCCACCAGGGCTTTCCAGCACATTGGGATCCTAAGCTTAGAATTCCACGTGGACAAGTTGTCGCGG
>JADMIO010996540.1_pt1 | contig 89461 bp, 71 predicted proteins | sample 8958161 | NCBI WGS metagenome assembly JADMIO01 (sample SAMN16585339, study PRJNA669376) | soil metagenome | isolation source: Crop rotation soil | place: USA: Cullars Rotation, Alabama | collected 2011
GCCGCGACTTCAAGTCACGTGAATTCCAAGCTTCGGATCCCACTGTGCTGGAAAGGGTCGAGCTCCCGGTCCAAGGGGGCGATCGCGCCGATCACGACGTCCCATGCGGCCGCCTCGTCGACGTCCCCGAGGATCTCCTGCGGCCGCGCGCAGACCAGGTCGACGAGCTCGGGATCGAACTCGGTGCCCCGGCGATCGCGCAGCCGCCGCGCCGCCGCGTCGACTCCCTCGCTGCGCGCCAGCACCTCGGCATCGTCGGCCACCTGGACGACGCGCATCACCGGATCGATCGACGTGCCCGCGCTGTGCCCCGGAACGCCCCGACCGTCCCAGCGCTCGAAGGACTGCCCGAGGACATCGCCGACGTCGTCGAGACCGAGCCCGGCTGCGATCAACGCTGCCGACTGGCAATGCGACAGCATCGCCGCAGCGACCTCCCGCGAGCCGCCGGCCAGGAACCGGCCGACCATGGTCAGCCTCCGAAGCGGCGACGAGCCGGCACCGATGTGACCGAGCATGAACCGCATCAGCGGCAGGCCGGCCTTGTCGACCCGGTACGCCTCGTCGCGGAGCCGCAGGTCGTCACCGAACCACTTCGCCATCTCGTGCGAATCCGAGACGCAGCCCACCCAGGCGAGCAGGGAGGCGTAGTACACCGACGCCTGCTGCTGCTCGGTCAGGCCGGCCGCGGCAGCGAGGCGAGCGGCGATGATGGTCTGACGCAGGACGTGCCCCTGCGGCTGGCCGAGCCCGAGGTCCGTGGCCAGCGACAGCGAGGAGACGACCTCGGCGAGCCGGACGCCCGACGGCGCGTCGCCGGCAGAGACCACGGTCCGGAGCGTACGTTCCCCATCGCGCCATCGCCGGCCGGGAGGCCGGCGACAACAGGTACGGTTCTTCGAGCGGGCGAGCTGTGTTGGGAGGGCGTCGATGCCGCACTTCATGGTCCAAACCAGGTACAGCGCTGACGCGTGGCGCAAGCTGGTCGAGCAGCCCGAGGATCGGCGAGTGGCGATCGGCGCGTTGATCGACAAGGCGGGTGGCCGGCTCGTCGACCTGTAGTAAACGTTCGGCGGGGACGACATCGTGTTGGTGTTCGAGGCACCCGACGCACTTGCCCTCGGTGTCGGTCGCGGGAACGGCCGCGGGCTACATCACCGCGATCCGAACCACGCAGTTGCTGACCGGCGAGGAGACGTTGAGCATCTTCGACATACGGCCGTCGCTCTACGTGGTTGCCGATCGTCTTCGCGCTGATGCCCAGTTGGTAAGCGATCCGCTCGTTGGGAAACCCCGCCACGAGTGACCCGAGCATGTCGCGCTCCAGCGCGGCGACCGCGATCACTGGCAACGTGAATCGTGTGACTGCGCGAAACCCCACCCTGGTGGTGGTGTCGATCACCCCGTTCGGTAGCGACGGCCCCAAGGCGCGTTGGCTGGCGACCGACCTGACGATCGCCGCCGCCGGCGGTCAGATGGCGCTCAACGGCGATCGCGATCGGGCACCGGTGCGGATGTCGAACCGGCAGGCTTGGCTGAACGCGTCCCTCGACGCCGCGGTCGCCGCGCTGGTGGCGCTGCACGAGCGCAACCGGTCTGGTGTGGGTCAGCGCGCCGACATCTCGGCGCAGCAGTCGATGATCGTCTGCACCCAGTTCCAGATGATGCACGCGCTCGTCGGCCCGGACGAGGTCGTGCGCATCGCCGGGGGTGTCGAGCTCGGTCCGTTCACGTTGCAGTTCGTCCACGGGTGCCTCGACGGCCAGGTGACGGTGTCGTTCCTGTTCGGTCAGATGATCGGCCCCTTCACGTCGCGGTTGTTCCGTTGGATGCACGAGGAGGGCGCGTGCGACGAGTCGCTGGCGACGAAGGACTGGATCGGGTTCTTCGCTCGGGTCATCGATGGGACCGAGCCCCCCTCGGAGCTCGCCCGCGGGAACGCGGCGATCGCCGCGTTCGTCGCCACCCGTACGAAGGACGAGCTGCTCGCCGCCGCCTTGGAGCGGAGCCTCCTCATCGCCCCGATCACGACCACGTCGGACGTGCTCGCGCTCGGACAGCTGCGCGACCGGGGGTACTGGGAGGACGTCGAAGGCGTGAAGTTCCCGGGCTCGATCGCCAAGCTGTCGGTCAGCCCGCTGGGCGTGCTCGGCCGGCCGCCGCGACTCGGCGAGCACACCGACGAGGTGCGCGCCGAGCCGCGACGGACACCGAGCGCGCCGCCCCCCGCGGACCCGCCGCCGGCCGGCCGACCCTTGGACGGCGTGAAGGTCCTGGACTTCATGTGGGCGTTCGCCGGTCCCTATGCGACACGCATCCTGGCCGACCACGGCGCGACCGTCGTGAAGATCGAGACGTCCCACAAGGTCGACGTGCTGCGCGTCGTGGCGCCGTGGAACGACCCGTCACAGAGCGTCGAATCGGCCTTGCAGTACCACTCGTTGAACGCGGGCAAGCTCGGCCTCGCGCTCGACCTGTCGAAGCCCGGCGGGCGCGACGTCGTGTTCGACCTCGTGCGCTGGGCCGACGTGGTGACCGAGCGCGCACCGCACGGTGCGTATCCGACCGCCGGCGACGATCGGTGGATCGCCATCGCTGTCGAGACAGACGAGCAATGGCAAGCGTTGTGCACGGCTGCCTCGCTGCCTCCCGATCTCGCCCCGCTCGACACGTCCGCCCGCATGTCGCGCCAGGACAACCTCGACGCCTTGCTCTCGGCCTGGACCGCGCGGGCACGACGCCGAGGACCTGCAGGAGTCGCTGCAGCAGCAGGGCGTGCCGGCGCACCAAGTGCAGAACGCCCGCCAGTGTGTCGCCGACCCGCAACTCGTGCACCGGGGAGCGCAACCGCCGGTCACCGTTCACCGGACGGACGGCCCCGCGGTGAAGATCAGCCGCCGTGGCCGTTGTTGCAGGAGAAATCGAGCCGGGCGGTGCTTGTGATGCCGCTCGTCGTCTGCACGGCATCGACGTCACCGTGGCCCTTCAGCGTGGACAGGCCGCCGGTGCCCGAGCCGCGAACGACGTCGACGGTGCCCTGGTTGTGGCCCGAATTCCCGTGGACACCCATCGTGAACACATACCGGAACAACGCGGTGCCCGGCCCCGGGCAGCCCTTCACGGTCCCGGAATAGGTCGCGACGGACATCGCTTGCCCGACGAACGCGGGGACCGTCACCGACAGCCCACCCGCCTCCTGTTGCTGGCCGACCAGGTCGCCGGTGAAGTCGTCGGTCTCGTAGAACGGGATGGCGCACCGGCCGGTCGCCGAGTCCTGGTGGGTGCAGGCCAGCGTGCTCAAGTTGAGGTCGTCGACCTCGAGAGCAGAATTCGTCGCCGAAGCGTGGAGGTGGCCGTCGCGCTCCGCCCCGGCGACGGCGACGCGGTCGATCCCGCCGGTGCCGAGCACGGTGGCGATGACGGGCAGTAGGAACAGGTGTCGGCGCATGGCCCTCCCCTGGGTCGTGATGATTGCCAGCCAGGATCCACCGACCCGGTCACAGCCCGGTCAAGGTACGGTCAAGACGACGGTCAAGACGGCGCTGCCGAGCTTGACTCCTCGGCGAGCCGGAGCAAGTCGGTGAACTTCGCGCGACGGCCGAACTCGTAGGACCGCCGCAGCTCCCCGCTGCCGCCGCCCCGCGACAGTTCGTCGAGGGCTGCCGGGAACGGTCCGTTGGCGGGGACCGAGACGGAACCGAAGGCGTCGCACCCGCCGAGGACGGCGGCCGCGACGTCGGGCCGGTCGAGGTCGAAAACCAAGGCGGCCAGGTCGCGGCCCACGACGTGAGCATGGATCAGCCAGCCCGCTCGGTAGTACTCGCGGGATTGGGTGACGAGCCACGACAGCGACCGCTCCGCCTCGGCCACCGATGCGCCTCGACGGAACGCCGAGCGTTGACGCAGCGCAGCGCCCTGGGCTGCCATCGCGGCGGCGAAGCGGTTCCGCACCTCACTCGCCACCCGGTCGGCCTCGTCGAACGCGGCGGCCGCGTCGCCGGGATGGGTACTCGCGTAGACCGCAGTCGCGTAGGCGATCAGTGACGGGTTGTCCGACATCCGCGCGGCCTCCCGCGCTCGCTCGCTCGCCGACGCGGCTTCCTCACGAGACAGGGGAACGGTGCACTGCGCCAACGCCGACAACAGCATCACCTGGGCCACCGGTTCCAGCGGTGCCCTGACGTTGTCAAGAGCGCGGCGGCACGCCGCGACGCCGGTCTCGAAATCGCCGGCGAAGTAGTACGCGCCCGCCCCGTTGGCTTCGGGAAGCACGTCGAGACTGGTACCCGGCTCGGGGTCGAGAGCGAGCGCGACGTCGGCCCGCCGCACCGCCTCCGCGATGTCGCCCGCCGAGAATGCCGTTTGGCAGCCCGCGCCGAGCAACTCGTGGCGCCGCGGCCCGGGGCGGTCGCCATAGCGGCGGACGGCCTCCTCGATCCACGGAAACGCTTCGGGCCGCCGCCACATGGCTTCCGTCGCGAGGTGGACCACGAGCGAAATCACGGCATCCGCGTCGTCGACCTCGAACGCTCGGTCGACCGCAGCCCGCACGTCGGGCCATTCGGCATCGAGCACTGCGACCCACAGCTTCTCTTCTGGGCCTCGCAACCCGGTACGGATCTCGGCCACACGATCCACGATCCAGGCGATATGCGCACTGGTGGCAGTGTCGTCCCCACCTCCTGCGAGCAGCCGGGCGGCGAACGTCCGGGTGGTGTCGAGCAAGCGGAATCGGTCCTCCGAGCGGAGCACCAACGACTTGTCGACCAAACCGGCGATCGCGTCGTCGACGCCGACCGCCGTGACATCACCGCGCCCAGCGACCCGTTCGGCGGCGTCGAGGCCGAAGGCACCGGCGAACACCGACAACCGTTGGAACACGGCCTGCTCGTCGGGTCGCAACAGCTCGTATGACCACGACAGCGCAGCATCCAGGCTCCGATGGCGAGGCGAACGGTGCCGATCGACGAGCAGGTCGAACCGGCCTTTCAACCGGCGGTCGACGTCCTTGACGCCGAGCGAGCGGCAACGGGCGGCAGCCAGCTCCAGGGCGAGCGGAAGCCCCTCGAGCCGGGCGGCGAGGTCCACCAGCGCAGTCAGTTCCGACGCCTTCTCGACGCCGGACATTCCGATCCGCGCGCGCAACAGCTCGACCGCCGGCGAGTCCTCACCATCGAACCCGAGCGGCGGAACAACGACGACTTCCTCGGCGGCGATGCGCAGCGGCTCACGGCTGGTGCAAAGCACGACGGCATCGAGGTCGGCCGCCAGGATCGCTTCCACCGCCGACGCAACCCCGTCGAGCACGTGCTCACAGTTGTCCGCCACCGCCAGCACCCGGCGACCCTCGAGGGCGCGCGTCAGCGCACCGAGCAGAGAGCCGCCCGGCTCGCCGCTGACCGCAAAGGCATCGGCAATGACGCGCACGACATCGCCGCCGGGCTTCAGCACGCTGAGGTCCGCCCACCCGGCGCCGTCGGGGAACTTCGAACTCGTCGCATCGACCAGCGCCGCCGCGACACTCGTCTTGCCCACCCCACCCGGGCCCGTCAGCGTGACGAGGCGGCTCGCCGCGAGCAACGCCGTGACCTCACCGACCACCTCGCCGCGACCAATCAGCGGTCTCAGTGCTGGCATCCGCGGCCGGGCTTGCGCGAGGGGCACCGGCAGCGGGAGGGGCGCCGATGCGAGCATCGTCGGGCTCTGCGCCAGCACGGCCGCCTCCAACGCCTGGAGGGCAGGCGACGGATCCAATCCGAGTTGCTCAGAGAGCACGTGGCGGACCCGCTGGTAGGCGCGCAACGCGTCAGCCTGCCGGCCAGCACGGTACAGAGCCGTGATCAGCAAGCCCCACCGCCGCTCGCGCAACGGCTCGGCGCGCACCGCGCGCTCGAGATCGGCGATCAATTCGCCGTCTCCGCCGAGGGCCAAACGGCTCCCACAGAGATCATCCTCGGCTTGCAGTCGCAGCTCGAGCAACCGCCGGATTTCCGCTGCTCCTACTTCGCGGTCGGCGAGATCGGGAAGGGGAGGGCCCCGCCAGAGCGCGAGCGCGGCCACAAGGGTCTCAGCCACGGCCGCTGGGTTGCCGACCGGCACGCCGCCGGCGGCGATCATGCGCTCGAACAGCAAGGCATCCACGTCGGCCGGGTCGATCCGGCATCGGTACCCGCCAGCCACCGTCTCGATCGCTTCCGGGAGCACTCGGCGAACCGTCGAGACATGTGTGTGCACGGCCTTGCGCGCTGACGCCGGCGGCTCGTCTCCCCAGAGGGCATCGATCAACTCGTCGGCCGAGACCGAACGACCCGCCAGCACCGCGAGCAACGACAAGACGGCCCGCGGCTTGCGACCCGGTACCGCCACCAACTCGCCCCCGACCCGAACCGTCAACGGCCCGAGCACGCCGACCTGCACACGGGAAGTGTAAGACCGCGGGACCCGCTCGCCCCGCCAGCGTCGTCCCGCGCGGCAGGGGGAGCGCTGACGCGTGCGGGACCGGCGCGGGGAACGCTCAACTGCGAGGCCTGGCTCAGTGTCCGAGAGTTGCCGGCCTCGGATGCCCGGCCATCCGGTCGCGCCCCGCCGACAACGCGCGCCCGAGAACCTCCCCCGGTGCGAGCTCAGCGCGCGTCCAGGAAACGCGCGTTGCGCCGCGCTCGCGTGAGCGAGCGCTGCTCGACGTCTCCGGTGTGCCGTGATGCGCCGAACGGCGGTTCCGGCGCGTCGCCGAGCGGTGGTTCCGGCTGGCGCAAGACGCGACCTATTGCCCGTGACGGGCGCGGGCAAGCCAGCCAGAACGAGCACCGAACGCCGCCGCCGAGGCGGTGCGCGCGGAGTGTCCGAGAAGACCGTCCCGTAATCGCGGCGCCGGGTGCCCGCGATCGCCGGGTACGTGCGGCCCGTTCGTCTGACGCAGATGGTGCGATGTGCGGCGTCGGTCTGGGCGCGGCAGTGGAGGCAGGGCATGTCCTCGGCTGGGAGCCAGGCTGCGGCGCGGGCGGTGGGCCCGTTCGTACTGTCGATCCCTCCGACCGGGGAATCTGGTGGTGCGGGCATCACCGATTCCCGGTCGGTGGGCGGTCCTCATCGGTGCGGTGGTCGCGCGTGGCCTGCGGATGGGTGCCTGGTCGGCTCAGAAGTCGCCGTGGATCTCGCCAGTGTTGAAGTAGCGGGTGCCCCATCCCGGATTGGTGAGGCCGACCGTCCCGTACACCTCGTCTGTGTCGTTCCAGTCCTCATCGAGTTTGGCCCCGGACACGATCTTGTCGAACTCGGCGCTGAGACCGTCAGGTGTGGCGGTCTGGTAGACGCGGTCGAGATAGAAGAGGAAGTTGTCGTAGACGGGGTCATCGCCCATCGCCCTGGCGTAGAAGCCGCCACCGCGGGCGAGGATGTCTTGCGCTTGGGCCTGGCTCATGTGGACGTCGATGCCGATGTGGACGTCGTAGACGTCGCTGCCCGGCGAGGTTTCGGTGATCCACAGGCAGGCGTTGAACCCGCTGTTGTAGTTGCAGGCCGGTCCGGCGGCTGACGCCGGGCTGGCGACGAAGGCGACGGCGCCGGAGGCGACCGCCAGCCCGGCCAGGGCGGGCAGCACACGTCGTGTCAGCGAGCTTCGGTGTCGCCGAGCGTTTCGAACCATTGGAATCCTCCTGTCGGGTCGGACGCCACGCCGATCGGGCGTCTCAACCCGATGGCGTGACACGTCTGTGACGCCCGGTGGAACGACGCTTCGTGGGTCAAATCCCGGGCCCGAGTCGCCCCGGCCGCCGAACTACCCGCACGAGCCCGCCCGAGCCCGTGACCTGGACGGCATCGTCAAGATCTCCAACAGCCTGCTCGCTGACGAGGTGTCCGACTAGAACGCCGACAACGCGATCCACCCTTGTCCGAGACCGCCGGCTCGTTCATCCGGCCCATCGCGCCCACTCGTTCCGCTCACGATCGCGTCTCGTCAGCCGCGAGAGACCCGCGGTCTACTCGCGACCGAGGAAGTTGAGGTTCGGCGGCGGTGGCGGAGGGATCACATCGAAGCAGCACGGACGCATGATGTCGGTCGCCCAGATTGAGCCCACCAGGCCGCCGTAGTGCTCGACCAGCGTGTCGCGCGTGTACTGAGCCACCTCCCCCGCCGTACGCACGAGCTCCTTCTCGTAGCCGAGCGGGTTGGGCTCGTGGTCGAGGTAACCGCCGAACACACGATCACACAGCGATCGGTACTTCGGGGTGTTGATGATGAGCTCGTGCCAGAGCTCGTCGACCCAGAGCGCGGGTGCGAACTCGTAGCGCGGCTCAGGAACGAGCACCGCCAGTGACAGGAACCGCTTCAGCTCCCGCTCGAGCACATGGATGAGCAGGGCCTGGTCAGGGTGATGCAACACGAGCGATCGCTTCTCGCGTGTGAGGTCCACCTCATCGAGGGCGCGCAGCGCGTCAACGACTTGGGCGTCGAGATCGCGATTTTTCTCGGGCAACAACCCAAGTGGTCCGAGTTCGACTGGCATGGGATGGCCCACCTTCCGGCGATCGGGGACAGCGCTCGACGCAGGGCATCGTAGACAGGCCGTGCGCTCGATGAGCCCCCTCGGCATCGGTGGCCGGCCATGGAGACCATCCCGATGGCTTCTGTGCCATCGTCCGCTCCGAACGGCAGCCGGCATCCGATACCACTCCAGGTGCCGCCCGACCGTCCGCTACCGCCGGCTCGCGTCGTTGTGGATTCTTCCCGGTCAAGCCGGCGTCAGCAGACGCTGATCGTCGTCACGGGCGGGCGGTTCTCGGCGGGTCAGCTCCCATGTCGCCCCTACGTCGGCAGAGCGGAGGACCCGGCCGTCGGCCGTGCCGAGCACGACTTCGTCTGCTGACGCCGCGAGCTCGGCGGTGTCGAGGTTGAACGGGAACCACTCCGGGAGGCCACGTTCACACTTCTCGAACGAGCCGTCGCCGCGGAGGCGACGTCGATAGAGCGCGCCGCGACGAGATCCGGGCCCGTCGACGCGGTGACGAGGCGGGTCTCCCCGGCGATGGCGACCGACCGGCAGCAGGGGCGTGGAGACCGTCGGTCGTCCAGTGCCAGCTCTGCCCGCCGTCGAGGCTGCGTGGGCTGAAGTGTCCGGGATCGCCGGGGGTCGAGCACGGCAGAACCTTCGAGGCAGTCGTTCGGTCGGACGCGGCGTCGAACGGCAGACGCCGAGCGACTGCTCGGGCGCGGTTCTCGGCCGCCATCGCCCGACCCGAAGCGCGCTCACGCGAGTGCCGAACACCGAGTCGGGAGCACTCAAGCCGATGCGGACCGAACTCCAAGACCACCGAGCATCAGTTCGGGCGCGCTCACGTCGGCTTGCCGATCCGTCGACGGTCTCGCGTCGTGCTCGGTGAGCGAAAAGCAACGTGAGGCTCATGACGCCGAGCCACACGGCGAAGAGAAAGTCGAGTGGACCAGCGAACGCACCCGTCAGGCCGAGGATGGCGCCGAGGACGAGTCCAAGCCGCGACAGCCGCCGTGGCAGCGCATCGAAGCGCATTCCGATCGTCGAAGTAGCAGCCATGAGCACGCCGACCATTCGTGAGGCGCTCACGCCCCACCGGCCGAACCACAGACCGTGCGCGGGGGGAGAGGGCGAAGGGCGACGGTGGACGGATCGAGACTTGCCGCGCCGCCGAAGTGCACGACGAGCGTCGGCGCCGACGCACAGACCGCAGCAGTGATCGTGAGCAACCCGAACGCGATTCCACTGCCGAGAAACCCCGTCGCGAAGAACTGGTCCTCGCGCTCGCCCAACCGACGTCGGATGACCGCCATGAACCACACGAAGCCGACGACACTCAGGGCTCTGAGCCGCTGGATTTGATTGAGCGTTCCCGACGCGATGTCCGACCTCCGCGCCCGATGCCACGCGCTCAGGTGCCGCGACGACCGTCCCCGAAGCGCCGGTCCTCCCACGTGGGCCATCTGTCTGAGCGATCGGAAGCGGCTTGGGCGGGGGTCGTCGAGCTCGGGTCTTGGGTGACCGGGGTTGTCGCGCGTGCGGTGGTCGGACCATGCGGGTGGGGCGTCTGAAGGACGATATGGAGAGTCTTCATGGCAAGTTCTGGTGGCTCCGTGGGTGGGTTGGTGCGATCGGTGGTGATGTTGGTCGGAGCGACCTGGCGTTCGAGGCGGCGGCGGATTCGTCGTAGTGCCGGGGTGAGGAGGCGACTGTTGTCGTCCGTTTCGCCGGTGGCGTGCCGTATGGCCTGAGCCGCAATGAGGGCGGTCCAGGCGTCGTCGGGTCGGCTGAGGTGGTCGAGGATGAGACCGCCCATCTCTAGGGTGTCGGCGGCCCATCGTCGTGTGCCGATGGTTCGCAGGAGCTCGACGAGCTGGTTCAGTGTGGTCTCGGCGCGTTGGTAGTTGGCGGCGAGGATGGATGTTTCGGTGGCTCGGACGAGGACCATCGCGCGGACTGCGTCGGACGGGAACGTCTGGGCGAGGGCGACGGCCTGATCTGCGAGGTCGACGGCGCGTTGTGGGTCGCCGTCGTGTGCGGTGAGGGGAGCGAGGGCGGCGAGCGTGTGCACGAGGAGCCAGTCGGTGCCGGGATGATCCTGGTGGGTCGTCGTGGTCAGGGATCGCTCGAATTGGGCGAGGGCTCCGGCGTGGTCGTCTTGAGCGATGGCCAACCAGCCGGCGATGTGGGCGCACCAGCCGACACCGACGGGACTGTCGAGGTGTTCGTAGATCGTGGACGCGGTGTGGAGGGCGGCTCGGACGAGAGAGCTGTGCCCGCGGGAGATCTGGTAGTCGGCGATGGTGAGGTGCAGCCCGGCGGTTGTTGCAGGATCATCAAGCTGTGCGGCGACGGCGATGGCCTGTTCCACGAGGTGATCAGCTCGCTGGGGCTCGCCGGAGTCGTAGACGGCGAGTGCGAGCGTGGCTAGCGCCTGGGCGCGTCCGGGAGAGACGTCGAGGTGGGTGGCTGCGACGGCGCGTTCGAGCCACTCGCGGGCGTCGGCGTAATCGGCGACACTGGTCCAAGACGTCGTCTGGGCGACGACAAGGCGGAGCGCTGCGTTGTCGTCGAGTTGCCGCCAGCACCAGTCGGTGGCGGCGCGCAGGTTCTCGCGGTCATCGTGGCGGCTGCGGCGCTGCTGGGCCGACAGGAAGGGCCACCACTCGTCGGTGCTGCGAGCGAGGAAGATGTCGCGATGTCGATCGCGGGCCGCGTCGGTCTCGCCGAGGTCGGCTGCTCGTTCGGTGGCGTATTGCCGAACGGGCTCGAGCAGGCGGTAGCGGGTGGTCTCGGTGGTGCGCACGACGTGAACCAGCGACCTGTCGACCAGTCGCGACAGCAGCGCGACGGGACCGTCGTCGCGGTCGGTGGTCGTGGGTGGCGATGTGCGCTCGATGATGGCGACGGCGGCCTCGAGGTCGAACCCTCCGGCGAAGACGGCGAGCCGTCTGAGGGCGAACTGCTCATCGTCGGTGAGCAGTCCATAGCTCCAATCGAACGTCTGGCGCAGCGTGCGGTGCCGGCGTGGGGATCCGGCGACGGTCTCGCTGGTCAGGACGGCGAAGCAGTCGTCGAGTCGGGAAGCGATTTCGTGCACGTCCAGCGTCCTGGTGCGCGCTGCGGCGAGTTCGATCGCCAGGGCGATCCCTTCGAGGCGGACGCACACGTCGGCGACCGCCCGGGCCGACGCGGGGGTTGGTTCAAACGCCTGGTTGGCCGAGCGGGCACGGTCCATGAACAAGGCGACGGCGTCTGAGCGACCGGTCGGGTCGCCGGGGAGCGAGAGCGGTGGGACCGCGTAGACGACCTCGCCGGCGAGGTGCTGGGTGTCGCGACTCGTCGCCAGGATCCTGATCGTCGGACAGGTCGTCAAGACGCGATGGACGAATGGCGCCACCGCGTCGACCAGATGTTCGGTGTTGTCCAGCAACAGCAGCGCTTCTCGATCGGCGAGGTAGCGGCAGACCAGTTCGACGATGTCACCGGGTCCACCACAACCGTCGGTCATGAGGCCGAGCGCGTGCGCCACTGTCGAGGCAAGTAATCGCCCGTCGGTCACCGGGGCCAACTCGATGAGCCAGACCCCGTCGGGGTGCTCCCCGATGGTGGCGGCGCAGGCCTCGATCGCCAAGCGCGACTTGCCGACTCCACCGATGCCGGTCAGCGTGACCAGCCGATGCGCCCGCACGAGACCTCTGACGGTGGCCAACTCGTCGTTGCGGCCAACGAACGTCGTCACCAGCGCCGGCAAGTTGTGCCGACGGGGACGGTGGTCAATCACACGGTGGGGGCCCTCGCTCGCCACCCGGTCTGACGCATGCGCCGCTGGTGTTGGGGGCCGCGCGAGTGGACCAAGGTTCAACACGGGATCGTGGCGCAGGATGGACGCCTCGAGGGCTTGGAGCTCGGCGCCCGGCTCGAGTCCGAGGTCGTCACGAAGCAGGCGCCGGACCCGCTGACAGGCCTGCAGGGCGTCGGCCTGGCGCCCGCTGCGGTACAACGCCAGGGTCCATTGCGCCCAGCGCCGCTCGCGATACGGATGCTCGGCGACCAGCCCTTCCAGATCGGCCGACAACAGCGCGTGCCGACCCATGGCCAACTCGGCGTCGACGAGGTCCTCGACGGCGATTCGGCGCAACTCTTCGAGACGGGCTGCCTCGACCTGCAAGTAGACCTCCGTCGCCAGGTCCCCGAACGCTCGACCCCGCCACAGGCCCAAGGCGACACCCAGGTGGTCGGCTGCTGCATCTGGCTCACCCGCCGACAGGGCGGCGCGCCCGTCGCTCAGCCGACGCTCGAACCGCCACGAGTCGAGCGCGTCCGGAGGCACAGCGAGCCGGTAGCCGGAACGGTCGGTCAGCAGTACGACACCGGGATGACGACTCGCTCGGCCCGGCTCGAGCCGTCGACGCAGACCCCTGATGTGGGTGTGCAACGTGGCTGCCGCCGCCGACGGTGGATGACCCCTCCACACGTCCTCGAGCAGCTGACCAGCCCGGACGGCCTCGCCAGCGTGGACCAACAGATCGGCCAGGAGTGCCGCCTCCCGAGTCGATCCGAACACCACCTCGTGGCCGTCCCGGACGACCGAGATCGGCCCGAGCACGCCGAATTCCACTCGCGCCTCACCTACCGATCATCGACTCGATCGGGCGCGACACCGAGCTGCTGCTCGTCCGGTTCGGATCGGCGCCCATCCTCACCGTCGAAGTCTCGATCTCCCAGCGACGCGGCGCAATGGCTGGACCTTCAGTGGGTCTTCAGAGGACCTGCAGGCGTCGGGCTCACGATCGTGTCGTGTGATCTGAGCAGGAGGCCACGTTGCCACACCCCGACCCGAATGCACCGACACGGATTCTCGCCAGCGGCGTCACCGCCGGCCGGCCCGACATCCCGGCCCCGACCGACGCGTTCGCGGGCGACGGCGCCTCGCTGAGCCCGAGCAGATGGACCAACCCTCCGAACCACCCGACGCTGACGCTCCGACTCGCAGCCCTCCCCACGGGCGGCATCTGGTTCCAGCTCGAAACAGGCGCCGGCGCTCCGGACAACCGCTCCGGCGATCGTTTCGTCGCCCCGACAGACGCCCGGTTCTGCGCAACCGACGACGTCCAGGACGGCATCGACGAGATCGACCTCACCGTGTCACCGGAGCCTCAGGGCCGGGCCCGCGGCCGACGAAGCCACAATGCTCGCGCCACACCCACCTCGGCCATTCGCGATCCGCTCCGCTCCACCCCCGGCCAACTCCAGGGACGAGGCGCGCTCAGGCCGACCCTGCACCATCGCTGGCTCCGCCGGCTGGTCGCGATCGGCGCCCTCGCCGCCGCCATCGCGTGGGTCCTCCTCGCCCCAGCGCGAACGCCCCGACACGAACCATCGCAATCACTCACACCGCCGCCCACCGCCGCGATAGCGACCACACGCGGCACAATCACCCAACGACCCGACGCCACGTCGCTTGCCACCATCGGACCAGACAGCGATCCGTCCACAACGACCAACCCCCCGGCCACGCCACTGCTCTACAACACCTGGCTCGCCGCCAAGACGTCGGCGGATGCCTCGCGCGGAACGTCGGGGTTGCCGCTCAGCTCGAGGACGTCGATCGACCCGGTCAAGCCGGTCGGACCCACCCGGACACCCTCCACCACCAGCAACGCCACGGCGACTACCCAAGACGACAACGCGTGTGGTCGGTAGGCCGCCGCCCAATTCACTCGCGATGCGCGTGACCCAGAGTTGATCTCGTCGACTGCGGGATCGCAGAAACGACTTCGCGGCCGTCGCTCGTGACGGCCATGCCCGCCGGCCTTCGGGCTGGGCGGCCTTCTAACAATGACGCGACCGCGCTCCCCGCGGGCGAACATCCAAGGCCCGATTGTTGTCGCCGACGACCCGACATTCGTCGAGCACCCAGGAAACGCAGAGTGCCCCCACGCCGCCGTCAACGGGCCCATCGCCAGTGTGCACCGATGGCGGCACTGCCGAACGTCCGGCTTCGTCGTTCGGTCATCGGCATGGTCTTGGCTGCAGGATGGCGAACGGCATCAGTTCTGACGTCCCCCTCCCTGGCGTTCAGTCCGAGTCGGCGGAGTCGGAGCGATGAGCCTCGACGGTGACCACCCAACTCAGTCGGGGATGCTCGCCCGGCGCATGTCGAGCTCGTGGCCGAACTCGGCCGCGCTGACGTGGCGGGCGGACAGGTGCAGCAGGTCTTCGAGGATGTCCTTGCGAGGATGATCAGTGCTGCGGATCGCCTCCAGCGCCGCATCCATCGAGCGGACCAAGTCGTCTAGCCGGTCGATCACGATCGCGACGGTACCGGGCCTCGCGTACGGCGGTCTCGCCGCGCTCGCCCCGTCCGTCGTCGCCAGCTTGCGCGTCCTCAGTCGCCGGATCTGGTTGGCGAGCCGAGCAGCACCGAGTGCCGATGATGGGCGCGGGCAGGCCAGCCAGAACGAGCACCGAACGGCGCCGTGCGAGGTGTCCGACCATCCTGTAATCGCGGTGCCGGGTGCCCGAGAACGGCTGATATACGGGTGATCGCGAGGCGTATTCCCTGTGGCACGTCACCTCGATCACCCGTGTCGATCAGGCGTTATCCGGCCCGAAGGGCTCGGTGATCTTCCATTACCCGGATAACGCCGGGTACCGGCGCGCCCGCGCTGTGCGCCCTGAGGCCCTGAGTGACAACGGCGCAGGGCGTACGATCCGGCGGTCCGTGACGCGATGAGGGGGTGAGCGTGCTGATCAACCCGCAAGGCGGTCCCGAGGATCAGGTCCGCGACTGGTACGAGGAGCAGACGGCACGGTGGGGATACCTCCCGAACTATGCGGCCGCGTTTGCCTCCCGCCCCGACGTCGCGCAGGCCTGGACAGCACTGAACGTGGCGGTGCGAGACGGCATGAACCGTCGCCGTTTCGAGCTGGCCACCATCGCCGCGGCGCGGGCGCTGCGGTCGACGTACTGCGCGGCCGCGCATTCGAAGTTCCTCCGAGACGCCTGCGGCGACGAGGCAACGATGCTGTCGCTCGCCGCCGACCCCGACGGCGGCTCGCTCGATACGACCGACCGTGCCGTTGTTGCATTTGCGCGCAACGTGGCCATGGACGCGGCTGCGATCTCGGAACAGGATGTCGAGGCGCTCCGCACCGTCGGCCTTTCAGACAACGACATCGCGGATGTCGTCTTCGCCGTCGCGGCGCGCTGCTTCTTCGCCACGGTGCTCGACGGCGTCGGGGTCAACGCCGATCATCAACTGGGGGCGGCGTTCGATCCACATGTGGTCGAACAGCTGTCCGTTGGACGGCCGATCGCCGTCGACTCCGAGGCCTGACCGCCGATCGCTCGAGCACCCGATGCCCGCGTCCGGAAAACCCGACGTCGACCATCATCGAACGCCGGCTCGTCATCACTCGAGTGGAGCGCCTGGCGTTGGCTCGTGGTGGGCAAGGTCTGCGCCGCGCCCGCAGACGCATTCAGGCGACGCCGCGCACGGTGCGATCGTGCGCCGCGAGGTCGGCGGCCATCGCCCGTTCGTGCAGCACCCACAACGCGTTGGAGTCCATGTCTCTCCACATCAACGCGGTCGCCAACGCGGTCGGGCCGGCCGGTATGGATCGGGTCAGGCAACTGGTCGCCGAGGGTCACCGGGCGGTCTGGCTGGACAACGGCATGCTGATGCTCCTCGGCGCCGACACCGCCGAGCGGTTGCTCAAAGCACCGGAGGTGGCGGCCCCGGTGGCGATGATCGTCCTGGAGGGCATGTCCGGGATCACGTCGGGCCCGCTGCACGAGCTGTGGTCGGAGTTGATGTTCGGCAAGGACGGCGACGAGCACCGCGAGTTGCGCGACCGTGTGGCCCACGAGCTCACGCCGAAGGCGGTCGAGCGCTTGCGCCCGCACGTCGTCGAGCACGCCGACGGGCTGTTGGATCGTGCGCTCGCCGCGGGGGTGCTGGAGGTGCACGACGAGTACGCGCTGCCGCTGCGCAGGCTGAGCTGCTGGGCATCCCCGGCGGGGATCTCGAAACCGTCGTGCCGTGGGCGTTGCGACTCGCCGACGGCTTCGGCCCGATGACCCCGGAGGTGGCGCAGGCGGTGGAAGGGGTGGCAGTCGAGTTCTGCGCCTACCTCGACGAGCTGCTGGCGGCGAAGCGACGGGCGCCCGGCGACGATCTGATCTCGCGGCTGCTGGCGCAGGACGACGCGACCGCCGATCCGGTGGCTCGGTACCCGCAGACGCGGGCGTTGGCTGCCAACCTGATGTTCGGTGGGCTCGACGCCGTTGCCAAGTCGGTCACCAACACGGTGTGGCTGTTGCTCGACCACCCCGACATGGCCGAGCCGGCCCGGCGCTGTCCCGTCAGCGCGGTGACGGCCGAAGCCCTGCCGTACTGGCCGACGGCCCCCGTGCTGGCCCGCGTGGCACGGGCGGACATGAGCATCGACGACGTCGACATGGCGGCGGGTGAGGGCATCCTGTTCAGCCTCGCCGGTCCGACCTCCGACCCCGCCCGCTACTCCGATCCCGCCCGCTTCGACGTCACGCGGCCCGTCGGCAAGCAGTTCGCCTTCGGCGCCGGGCCGCACTACTGCGTCGGCTCCAACCTCGCCAAGCTCGTCATGGACGTCGCCATCGAGCGGTTCCTCGACCGCTGCCCCCACGTCGTGAGCGCGGCGGAACCACCGGCCACGGCATGGCACGAATCAACGTTCGCCGGGTACACGAACCTGCCGGTGAGCCTCACGGGCGACCCGGCGTGAGCCGCGCCGGGGACGGGTGATCACCGCTTCGGGACCCACCCCGGTGGCGTCGTGCCACCTGGCCCGGGGATCAACGTCAGGCTGCGACCGAGGGCGCCGGGGCAATCGGCCATGTTGACGAGCCCCTGACCGGCGCTCGCCGTCCTTCGGACCAGCATCCGGTAACGACGCCGAATATCCCGCGGGATCGCGTCCGCTATCGCCGGATATTGGAACCGCGGAGCGTTGACGGGCGTCGAAGGTGTCAGATGACTGAGGCTGAGTGTCCGGTGCGGTCGTGGCCTCCGGCGTTGCCGATCGTTGGGTGTCGCGCGGGCGTCGCTGGCCAGGGGTGTTGGTTCCGAGGAGGTGAGCGGTGTCGGTGTTCGATTCGGCTCCCGCGGCGGCCGCGGTGGTGCGAGCCGACGTGCAGGTGCTGGATGAGGCGGAGCTGGCGGCGGTGGCGTTCCTCGCCCGCTACCGCGGCCGCACCCTGGACTCCTACCGTGCTGACCTGCGTCAGTACCTGGCGTGGATTGGCTCGGTCGGGGTGCCGGCGCTGGGGGCGACACGGGCGCACCTCGAGCTGTACCGGGGGTGGATGGAACAACGGGGACTGGCGGCGGCGACGATCGACCGGCGTCGGTCGACGGTGTGCGGCTACTACCGCTTCGCCCACCTCGACGGCCGCATCGCCACCAACCCGGCCCAACACGTGCGCCGACCCCCCGTGCATCCGTCGGCCCAGCGCGGCCTGGACCGCGGCGAGCCGGCATCGTTCCTCTACAGCGCGCCGAGCGGGTCTCACCGACCCACGCCGCACTGGCGGTGCTGTTGGGGTTGAACGGACTGCGAGTGAGCGAGGCGTGCGGCGCCAACGTCGAGGATCTCGGCTGGGAGCGCGGACATCGCATCTTGCGGATCGTTGGCAAGGGCAACCAGCCCGCCACGATCCCGCTGGTGCCGCGCACAGCCCGCACCGTGGACCTCGCCGTGGGCGAACGCAGCACTGGGCCGATCCTGACCCGTCACGACGGCTGTCGACTCGATCCGCCCACCGCGTACCGCTGGGTGCGCTCGGTTGGTCAACGGGCCGGATTGGACCACGTCCACCCGCACATGCTGCGCGCGGCGTTCATCATGGCTGCCTTGGACGCCGGCGTGCCGCTGCGCGACGTGCAGGTGGCCGCCCGCCACGCCGACCCGCGGACCACCACCATCTGCGACCGGCGCCGCCAGAACCTGGATCGGCACGCCGCCTACGCCGTCGTCGTCGCCTTCGTCACCAACGGATGACCGACCACAGAGCCCTCTCCCAAGGTGAGGGGACCGGATGGATGCAGCGGCGGCTGGTTGCTCCAGCGCGCCGAACGGCAGGCGCCCGACACATTCGCAAGCGGCGCCGAACCGCGACCTGCGACGTCCTCAACCGCTGGCGAATACGGCACCGTCCGGCACCGAACGGCCTCGAAGGGCGGTTCGGCACGCGCCGCCGCTGACTGGCCCGGCGCGGATCGGCAGGTAGGGCGCGACCCAACCGTCTGGCCGAGAGTCACCGTGACCCGCGAGATCGCGCCCGAACGTCCACTCGGTGCGCTCGCGGTTGCAAGCACATCCTCCGGGGCGAGCCCGAGTACGCGATGTCAGCAGGTGGGCCTCTACGTGAGCGGCTGGTCATCACGAACGGTGTCGCCGCCGACGACGCGAACCACGTCCACCTCCGCCGCGGTACTACAGGTTCCGATCGAGCCGCATCGTTCACAGCGATCCTGCGATGATGCGGGGGGAGGGGCGATCGATGGCAGCCGAACGGGGGTTCCACGCCGGCGACGGTGAACCGCGTCCACGGCCCGGACCGTGACCGTCGCCGCGCCGGCCGTCTCGGAGCGGATGCTGCGTATCGGTGTCCTCGGCCCGCTCACCGTGGAGCGTTGTGGCGTTCCGGTGCGAATCCCTGGGGCGCGGCTGCGGGTGCTGGTGTGCCTGTTGGCGTTGTCGCCGGGGCGCGCCGTCGCCGTCGACGAGCTGGTCGAGGCGCTGTGGGGTGAGCGGGCACCGGGCGGCGCGTCGAGCACGATCCGCAGTCATGTCGCTCGGCTGCGCCGGGTGCTCGGCGAGCACGCTGTGGTCACCGATGCCGGTGGCTACCGCCTCGCCTCCGACGGCGTCGAGGTGGACCAGCTCGTGCTGGCGCGGGCGCGAGTGGCGGTGCGCGCCGGGGATGCGCTGGAGGTCGGTGAGCTGCGGCCGGTGCTCGATCGGTGGCGGGGCGCGCCGTTCCCGGAACTGATCGATTGGTTGCCGGCGGTGATCGCGGCGAGATCGCTGACGGAGGACTACCTGTTCGTCCATGAGCGTTGCGTGGACCTCGAGATCGCCGGTGGGCAGGCTCGGGCTGTGGTCGCCGAGCTGGAGGGGCTCGTCGGTGACCATCCGTTCCGCGAGTCGCTGTGGGTCCGCCTCGCCCGCGCCCGGTACTTGTCCGACGACCGCGCCGGCGCGCTGCAGGCGTGCCGCGAGGCTCGGCGGCGGTTGGCCGACGAAGTGGGCGTCGAACCATCTGCGGAGCTGGCGGCGACGGAGCGTTCGATCCTGGACCAGACGCTCGGGCCTCGGACCGGTCCGCCCGTGACGCTCCTGGCGCGCCCGTTCGTCGGGCGTCGGGCGGAGCTCGCCGTGTTGGGCGAGGCGGTGAACGCGACGGGTGCGACGGTCGTGGTGGTCACCGGCGAAGCGGGCATCGGCAAGTCCTGCCTGCTCGACGAGTTCGTCACCGGCATCCGTGGCGGTGGCCACCGCGTCGGCGTCGGTCGCGCTGACGACGAGCCGCAGCGGGTGTTCGCCGCGCTCCACGCGGTGATCAGCGGGTTGGGTCACGATCCTGCGGCCGTGATCGGGTGCGCCGACCGGGTCGCCCAGGTGGAGGCGTTCCGGCGCGCGCTGCAGTCCGTCGGCCAGCGCACCACGGTCGTCGTCGACGACGCGCAATGGCTCGGCGACGACGAGGTGTCCGTCCTGGCCCAGCTGACGATGCGGGCGGGACTGAACGTGTGCTGGGTGCTCGCGCTGCGGTCCGACGCGGTGGCGGCGGGAGGGTCGTTGAGCGTGCTGCTCGATCAGCTCAGCGGCGATTCCAGGTCGAGGCGGATCGAGTTGGGCGTGCTCGACCGGCAGCACGTCGGCGAGCTCGCCACGCTCGCCGGCGTCGCCGACTCCGATCTGGCCACCGTTACCGATCTGCTCGTGCAGCGCGCTGGTGGCCATCCGCTCTACACCGGTGAATTGCTGCGGTCGGCGGGTGGTCACCGGGTCGCCGACGCGCTGGTCGGCGGCGCCGTCCCCGGCGGCGTCGGCGGCCTGGTGGCGCAGCGCCTTCACCGGCTGGGCACGGGGGCCACCGCGCTGATCGACGTCGCCGCGGTGGCCGGTGAGACGTTCACGATCGGTGACGTGGCACGGGCCGCGGGTCTGCCGACTGCCGCCGCGGTCGAGTTGTTCGACCGGGGTGCGGCTGCGGGATTGTTCCGATCCGGCCCACGTCCGGCGGAGGGGGCGTTCAGCCATGCACTGATCCGCGAGGCGGTCCTGGCGTCGCTGACGTTCGCCCGGCGCGCCGCGCTGCACGCCGCCGTTGCCGATGCCGTCGACGGTCGCCGGGTTGCGTCGGCGGCGGAGGTCGCCGGCCACACCCACGCCGCCGGGGATCTCGTCGATGCGGCCGTCGCTGGCAGGCGTTACGGCCGTGCGGCGCAGGAATGCCTCGATGCCGGAGGCTACGAAGAGGCGTTGCGCTGGGCGTCCGAGGCCGACCGGGTGGAGCCGTCGACGGCGACCGCCTGCGTGCGCATCCGGGCGCTGCTGCGCCTCGGGCGAGCCAACCGCGCGCTCGACGCGCTCGGTGCGCTGCTCGAGCAGAGCGACGCCGCCGTCGGTCCGGCCTTGCGAGCCATCACCGGCGACCTCGCTGAGCACACGCAGCCGATGACGAGGTCGTCGCGCTCGCCGCTACGGCGAGCCGCCGATCGAGCGTTCGCCTTGGCGGAACGCAGCGACCCGTCGTGGCCGAGGATCGCGTTGGGTTGGGCCCGCACCCGCGAGTTCGACACACCGAACCGCGTCGTGTTCGACGTGGTTGATCGCGCCGCGCGACGGGCGCAGGCCCAAGGCGACGGCGAGCTCGCCGCGGCGGCACTGATTGCCCGGATGGAGCGTGGCGCCAGTCCCCGTTGCGCCGACCAGACGCTGCGGATCGCCGACGAGCTCATCGCCATCGCGAACGTCGCCGGACGCTCCGACTGGCTCGGATGGGGCCGGGCGTCTCGCGTCAGCGCCCTGCTCCAGCTGGGCCGGCTCGACCAGGGCCGGAGGGAGGCCGCCGAGCTGGTTGGAGATCCCGTCGGCGCGACCGAACCTGTGGTCGCCGCCGCCCGAGCGCTCGCCCCCGGATGGCGAGCCGTGCTGGACGGTGACCTCCCAGGGTTCGCGGGCATCATCCGGGCCGCCCAACCAGCACTGGCCGGCGTGATGCCCGAGCTGGCGGCCGGAGCGGTCGACGGTCACCTCGCAATGGCCGCCGCCGTCTGTGGCGTACACGACCCGGCGCACCCCGGGATGTCAGGCCATCATCGATCCGAGTACGCACGAGTCGACTGGTTCATCGACGAGGGTGACGCCTACCGCGACAACGTCGAGTGGGGACCGTTCGCCATCGTCGCGGTCCACGACACCTGGAACAGCGCCGTCAGTCGCTATGCCGAGCCGTTGCGGTCCCGGCTGGCCGACATCAACGGGCTCCACCTCGTCGTGCCGTTCACCAACTTCTACGGCGGCGCCGTCGACCACCACCTCGCCGCCATGGACACGCTCTCGGGCCGGCTCGACGACGCCATCGACCGCCTCGAGCAGGTCATCCCCATCTACGAGCGCCTCGGCTCTGCGCTGTACCGAGCGTTGGCGCTGGAGGTGCTCGCCACGGCCCTGCACCGGCGTCGCCGAGCTCCCGACCGCTCGCGGGCGGCGGCTGCCGCGGCGCAGGCCCGGGTGCTGGCGGCGAGCACACACCACGGCCAGCTGAATCGCCGATTGGCGCTGCTCGGCTGAGCGCACCGGATTGCACGCCCGTTGCACGTCGGCCCGTCACGCTGCAACCGACGAACCGTGCAGTGAAAGGACGGGCAATGCGAACCTGGGTAATGAAGTCGACGACCAGCCTCGCAGTGGCAGGACTCCTGACGGCGAGCTCCGGTGGCCTCGTGACCGCTGACGCCGGCGGTCACACGGTGCGCATCGAAGGGTCCCTCGTTTCCGGCCAGCCGACGCTCACCGACTACGTGTGCGACGCCGGCGGCCATTGCGTCGGGAACGTGTCATTGCAGGTCGAGTGGCAGGGTGGCCTGTCCGGCACGAGCCAGTCCCGGTCTGCGCTCGCCTACGAGCCGGGGACCAGCATGGCTTCGTTCACCGCCTTTGACCTGTTCACCGGTGACGTCGCCGGCTGTGGCCACGGATCGATGACCATCGTGGGCGCAATCACCCGGCCGCTGCTCTCGCCCGGAACGGGCACCTTGTCCGTGCTCGAGGGCACCGGCTCCGGCGACCTCGCCGGCATCTCCGGTCAAGGCACGTACAGCGTGACCCCCACCTCGCCGACCACGGCCACCGCCGAATTCTCGCTGAAGCTGCGCTGCGCAGGTCACGCGGACAACGGCCACTGATCCGGCTTCACGGACCGTGGCCCCGGTGGCCGCCGCCGACCGATCCTCGAGCCGCCGGGCACGGATGCGTAGGTGTTCAGCCGGCGACAGTTCGCGTCGAGGTGGATCCCCGCGGAACTGGTCTAGCCGATCAACGTCGATCGACCCGTTCACGCCGAGCAACACGATCTCGCACGCGGCGACGCCCAAGCGGTCCTGGTGTCCGTCGGCCCGCTGTCCGGCGAGCAGCGCGGCGGGTACTCTCGCCGCCGCGACGGCACGTCGCGCCTGATCGAGCGCGGAGTCTGTCATCGCTCCTCCTCCGCACGACCCGGCGGTCCTGATGGTCCTGCAGATCTCGCGGTGGGACCCGTGCAAGGACATCCCGCCCCGCTACACCACACACGACCACCGTGAGCGTGGCGCTCAACCCGGCGCGTTCTCGAACACAACGCCTTGGGCCAACCACGGCAGTCGATACGTGCCGCTTCTGGGGATCGACGACCGTCCTCGAAGGCGCGTCCTTGAACCACGCCCCATCGGGCGCTGGCGGTGCCACCGAAGCGCGCGGGAGGCCGCGCTCGCGTCAGCAAGCGGTGCCCGACGCGCCCTAAGCCCGTGGTGTGCCGAACCGCCGTTCCGGCGCGGGCCGGGCTGACCCTGCGGTCCCTCGCTCGGCGCGACCGATTGCCCGTGATGGGCGCGGGCGAGTCAGCCAGAACGAGCACCGAAGGGCACCCGTGCGAGGTGTCCGAGAACACCATCCTGTAATCGCGGTGCCAGGTGCCCGGGAACGCCGGCTGTCGGCTACCGAGTGTCGGCGTGGGCTGTTCGGCGGCCGCCGCCGCTCACCGGGAGGACGCGGATCGGCGGCTCTCGCCGGGTTCATCGTGCGGCGCTTGACGCGCAGCGGCCGACCGCCGCTCGGCGAGCACGGCGCTCGCGGCCCGCCGGGCTCGGCAGCCCGAAGGGGTGTCCGGTAGAGGTGGGAGACTCGACTTGGTGACCAGTCGCCCCGGTCCACCGTTTGAGCTTCGGAGCGAGGTGGTCGTGCTGCGTGACTTCGACGCCGGCGACCGGTCGGCGTTCGTCGACTGGGCGGCGGACGAGGCGATGTACACCTACATGAAGTGGAAGCTCGACGGGCCCGACGCGGCAGCCGCCCAGTTCGATCGTCTACTCGATCATCCTGAACGGTCCAACCCCGCCCGTCGCGGCTGGTACCTGGCTGTCGTCACTACTCGGGGCGAGTTCTGCGGTACGACCGGCTTCGATCATCGACCGGATGGATCGGGAGAGCTCGGCTGGTACTTGTCGTCACCGCATTGGGGTCGTGGATACGCGACGGCGGCGTGCGCGCTGCTCTTGGCGTTCGGATTTCACACCGTGGGCGTGTCGAGCATCACCGCGACGTGCGATCCGGAGAACACGGCGTCTCGTCGCGTCCTGGAGAAGTCCGGCTTGCGCTTCGTCGACGAGGAGACCGTCGACACCTGGCGCGGAGTACGACCGAGACTCCGCTTCCAGATCTCTTGCGGGGATTGGGCCCGGGGACGGATCGGGCGCGAATGACGCCGCCGTAGCCAGGCCAGCGCTGCAGCGCCCTGGTCCCCGTGATCGACGCTCGTTCGCTAGCCCGAGCGGGTTACCGAACGCCGCCCCCGGTCGTCTGTCATAACCAGCCGGCTGACGTGGCAGCCGAGCACCGAACGTCGCGCCCGAACGACGCCAGACGCGCCTCGAGGATCGCGCCAGAGCGTCGTGGCGATGCGCGCCAGGTGGAGTGAGCGCCATCTGCGTCGGGCCGTCCGGGTGTGCACCGCCGCCGAGCCCCAGGAATCGCCGGACGTTGCGGGCGGATGGAGGCACGCGTGATCCAGCGGCCCGTCCTCACAGGTCGCGAAGGCTCGGGATGACTTCGCGGGCGAAGAGTTCGATGCTGCTCGTTGCCATGGCGGGGTCGACGCCGGGCCAGATGGCCCAGAAGAAGTGCCGCTCGAACGGTGCCTGTTCGTGGGCGTCACGGGTTGCTTGGATGATCTGTTCGGGGGTGCCGCAGAGGTAGACGCCGCGGGCCTCGAGCTCGGCGAAGTTCGCCGGCGGGTCACCGAAGACGGGCTGGCCGGCGGCCTTGAACCAGCGGGCGTAGTTCTGCAGTTGGTAGAGCGCGTGGGGCTTCAGGAGCTCCCAGTCCCGTTCGGGATCCTGCGAGCAGAACAGGAAGCGGCCCCCCGAGGCGATGTGAGCATCGCGATCGGTCTTGCCGTAGTCGGCCAGTGCCGCCAGGTATTGGCGGCGAGCGGTCGGGCCGCCGCCGAGGAGGCCTTGCCCCTGCCGGGCGGCGCGCCGAATCGCCTCACCTTGAGTGGCGCCGAACCAGACGGGTATCGGGCGTTGGACCGGTTTGGGGGTGCAGCGCACTGCGTCGAAGTGGAAGTGTGAGCCGTGGTAGCTGAACTCGTCCTCTGTCCAGCACTGCAGCATGACCTCGACGGCTTCCTCAGTGATCGTGCCGCGCCGGCGCCGGTCGATGCCGAAGGTCGCGAACTCCTCCAGCCGGTAGCCGACGGCGGCGCCCAAGATGAAACGGCCGTTGGAGATGATGTCGACCACGGCGCAGTCTTCGGCGAGACGGATCGGGTGATGGAACGGCGTGAGTAGGACGTTCGTGCCGATCGTGACCCGGTGGGTACGGGCGGCGATCGCCGCAGCGACCGGCAAGCAGCTCGGCAGGTAGCCGTCATCGATGAAATGATGCTCCGAGAGCCAGATGTCGTCGAACCCGAGCTCCTCGGCGAACACGATCTGATCGAGGGTCTCGCCGTACAGCACGGACGACGCCCGGCCGGAACTCGACGGGTTCCGAAAGTCGTACCACAGCCCGAAGCGCATACTTCCCCCTCCGTCGGTCACCGAACCCGCGAAGCCTCTCGACACAAGCCGTCGTCATCCTTGCACTCCGTACACGTTCCGCTTCCCGATGGCCCGCACGAGAGACAAATCCCCTTGCCCAATCATTCAGCGACCGGCGACACCGCAGCGAGCGGGCGGCCACGTCGGACGCCGCCCGCCGGCGCACCGAACGACACAACGGAATCCAGCTTCGCGGTCGGCCGATGACGCACGTGCCAGCATCCCTGGCGTCCGTGTCCTGACGGCCCGTGAGCTCCGAACGACGGCTCGGCGTGACGTCTCTCGGCCCGAGTTGCCGGCCCGATCGCCGGGCCGGTGGGTATGCGCCAATGAACCTGAATAACACGGGCCTCCGCGCCCGCTACCGCCGGCTCGATGGCGCTATCGGACGTGCCGGGATCGTCGTACGAAGGCACCCGCCGATAGGTCGGCGAGGGCCGATCAGCTGCTTCGGGCGGTGCTCGTCATGACAGGGGGCTGTCTTCAGCTACGGTCCGGCGGCACACCGGGTGGATGGCTTCTTGGGGGTGGCATGGCGCGTGTGGTCGTCGGTGGCGTTGGGATCCACTATGAGGTGGAAGGGCGCGGGTCACCGTTGGTGCTTCAGCACGGGTTCGCCGACAGCGTGGTGAGCTGGTACGAGTGCGGCTACGTCGATGCGCTTGCTGGCGACTATCAGCTGGTCCTGATCGATGCTCGCGGCCATGGTGGAAGTGACAAGCCGCATGACGCCATCCGGTATGCGGGCAGTGCGATGCCGCTCGACGTGGTCGCTGTACTCGACGATCTGAGGATCGAGCGATCGGCCTTCTATGGACACTCGATGGGTGGGGGGATCGGTCTGGCACTGGCGCACTACGCGCCGACCCGGTTCACCGCGTTGGGTATCGGCGCGTCGGCACCGGATTCAAAGCGGTCTGAGGACGCCGGCGCGCTGCTGCCGCTGCTCGGGCAGGGGCCGGCCGGGATGCTCTCGGCGTGGCAGGCGTCGGTCCAGGTTTCGCCGGAGATGAGCGAGCGACTCCTGGCGATCGACTGCGCGGCCATGATCGCCCTGTTACACGGTGCTCGAGCGCGAAGCGTCTTGGACACGGACGCGCTGGCTCGGTTTCCGGGCCGATACCGCTTCTTCTTGGGTGAGAACGACTGGTTCTACCGAGATATGACCGCCGCGCTTGACCGGCTCGAGCCCGGATCGCTCGTGACGTATCCAGCGTTGAACCATCTCGAGTCCTTTCAGCGTTCAGATCTGGTCGTCGCCGACCTCCGCGCCTTCCTCACCGGCGCACGCTGAACGGTCAGACGACCGAGCTCGGCTGTAACGCATGCGAGGCCCGACGTGACGACGACCGGACGCCCTCCGTCCGGCGTGGAGCAAGGCGCGGATCGCCCGAGCTGGTCTACGTGACCGCCAAGAAGGTTCGGCGAGAGGCGCGAAGCGTGTCGTGCCCAGGTGTGCTTGCTGCCAGAGCGCCGTGGGGGTGGCTTCTGAGATCAGGGGACCAGTTCGTAGAGGTTGTTGAAGGGGTTGTCGATGTCGGCGCGGCGGATGTGGCTGAAGCCGGCGGCGTGTGCGAGCGCCTCGAGCTCGTGTGGTGGGAGGTCGGCGGTGCCGAGGCCGGCGCCGCCTTGGGCGAGCGATGTGGTCATGCAGTAGAGGGTGCTGACGCCGTAGAAGAAGGTGCCGAGGGGGCCTGTGTTGTCCTCGAGCCGGTGGGAGCAGTTGATGTCGAGGCAGATGTAGCGGCCGTTGGGTCGCAGCGCGTTGTGGATGGATGACAGGAGTTGTTCGGGTTGGGCGGCGTCGTGCACGACGTCGAACGTGAAGATGACGTCGAACGCGGTGGGGAGGCCGGCGGCTGCGTCGAGCACCTCGAAGTTGACGAGGTCCTGGACGCCGGCGTCGGTGGCCCGGCGGTTGGCATGGGCGACGTAGGGCGGGTGTTGGTCGTAGCCGACGTAGCTGCTGTTCGGGTAGGCCTTGGCGAGGTTGATCAGGCCACGCCCGGCGCCGGCGCCGACGTCGGCGACGGTCGAGCCGGAGCGGAGCAGCGCTTCGACGGCGGGGAGGGCGGGCAGCCAGTTGCGGTGCTCCCCGCTCCCGCCGCGTTTGGCATGCTGTCGCTCGTTCCGGCGAGCAACACGATCCGCACGCTCGGACGTGACGAGGGAGGCGCTGATGACTGTTGTCTTGGTTCACGGCAACCCGGAGACTGCTGCGTTGTGGGATCCGCTGCGCACGGAGCTTGGGCGGGACGACGTGGTAACGCTCTCACCACCGGGGTTCGGGGCGCCGGTACCGGAAGGGTTCCGCGCGACGAGCGACGAGTACCTGGCATGGCTGATCGGCGAGGTTGAGGGCATCGATGGTCCGATCGACCTCGTCGGGCACGACTGGGGAGGCGGTCATGTGCTGCGCCTCGCCGCCACCAGGCCGGACCTCATCCGCTCATGGGTCTGCGACGTTCTCGGTCTCGTCGACCCCGACTACGTGTGGCATGACTTCGCCCAGGTCTGGCAGACACCGGGCGACGGCGAGGCGTCGATCGAGGCGTGGCGGGCGATGTCGGCGGACGAGTTCGTGGCTACCTTCGCCTCCATCGGGGTCCCCGAGGAGGCGGCCCGCCATTCCGCGCAGCTGTTTGCGGGACCCGACACAGGCCGCTGCATCCTCGCCCTCTACCGCTCCGCTGCGCAGCCGAAGCTGAAGGAATGGGGCGACGAGTTGGCCCGAGCCGAACGGCGACCGGCGCTGGCCGTCATCCCCACCGACGATCCCTATCTCGGAGGCGTCGAGATGAACCGGCGAGCCGCCCAGCGGTGCGGCGCGGATGTCGCCGTGCTCGAGGGCCTTGGCCACTGGTGGATGCTTCAGGACCCTGCCCAGGGCGCGGCGGTGCTGGCCAAGTTCTTCGCCACGCTGGGCTGATCGCGGCCCTGCCCGGCAAGCGGCCCGAGCGCCAGCCTCTGGGGCGACTTGCCAGCGACAGAGGGGGCGCCTGGCGGCTCAGGACAGGCCAAGCGCGGCGAGAGTCGTCTGGCCTGCGGCGCCGTCGACGTCGAATCCGTTGTCCGACTGGAAGGCCCGCACTGCCGCCTCGGTGGCGGCGCCGTACCTGCCATCGACATCGACTGCGTAGGCACGGTCGGCGAGCGCCTGCTGCAGCGCCGTGACCCCTGGACCGCTGTCGCCGCGGCGGAGCGGCGTGGAAGACGGGCTGTCCGTGGTCTCGGGGCACGACATCCACGCCAGCTCTTCGGCCGTGTCGAGCGGCATGCCGCTCGACGCCGCGAGGGCCTCGGCGCAGACGGCGTAGTGGTACCCGACGCTCGTCCAACGACCACCTTCGAGGTGGAACACCTCGGAGCCTTCACACTCGCCGGAGCAGCCCGCCTGGACCGCGGCCGCCCAGCCGTCGGCGCACTGCGGTGTGTCGGTGCGGACGCCGGTGTCGTCGTAGAGGGAGGTCGATGTGCAGTCGCTCGTCGGTGCCGGTTCGGGCTTCATGACCCAGCCGGCGGCGCGATCGAGCTTCCACGACACCGGCCGGCCGGCGTCCTCTGCGCACGACGGCGTGCAGGTGCCGACGCTCGTCTCCACGCGATCAGCCGCTCCCTGCCCGATCAGGAGGCTCGCCGCGTCGAGCCCCATGGCTCTCAGCGCATCGAGGTCGAAGGAGACCTCCCGGAGCGTGGGACCGTCCGCATCGATCCGATACAGCACGTCCCATCCCTTGCCGGCCGTCTGCGCGGTCATCATCACCTTGATCTCGGGCACTCCGTCGCCGGTCACGTCGCCGATCGGCTCCGGCGCGTTGACGATGCCGGCGGAGAGCGACCGCTCGACGTGCCAGCCGGTGGCTCGCTCGGCGGCGAGCTCGACGGTGCCGTCGTCGAGCACGCCGACTCCTGACCTGGACAGGACCGCGACGCGGGTGCCGTCGGACAGCGAGTAGGGCCCAGTGATGCCGACGACGTCGGGCTGGGCGCGGAGCTGGTCCAGCGACACCGGCGCGGGGGTCGGTTGCGCAGGCGCGGTGGTCGAGGGCGGCGCCGGTGCGGTGCTCGGCGGCGGCGCCGTGGTCGGTGCTGATCTCGTGATGGGTGCTGGTTGCGTGGTTGGTGCCGAGACCGCCGTCGCGTCGGCATCCGTCGACGGGGATGTCGCAGGTACACGTGCAGGGCCCCTCGAGAGCGCAACGACGCCGATCGCGAGGGTGGCGGCAAGGACGAGCGCCGCGCCCACCCAGGAGTAGCGAAGCACCCGTGAGCGAGAACGTTCCGGCGGGTCGGGCCTTGGGGTCACCGCCACGCGGGTCACGGATCGAACGGCGGTCGGAGTCCATGACCAGCTCCGATCGATCAACGCCGTGGCGTCGTCGGGGACAGCAGATCCGACCAGGCCCGCCAGGAGGCCGGCGACCGATGGTCGTTCGCCCGGCTCCTTGCTCAGCGCCGCCCGGACGTGCGCCTGGAGCGCGTGGTCGGTGATGGCGGCGAGATCCGGGTCCGCGTGCACCACCCGGTAGAGCAGGGCGTCGGGCCGTCCGGTTCCGAAGGGTGGCTGCGCCGTCGCGGCGTAGGCGATGACCGCGCCCCATCCGAAGACGTCCGCGGCCGACGTCACCTCGTTGCCCAGCACCTGCTCGGGAGAGATCCAGCCAGGCGAGCCGAGCATCGTGCCGGTCCCGGTGAGCGACGTCGACGAGTCGACGGCGTCGGCGATGCCGAAGTCGATGACGACCGGCCCGTCGGCGGTGAGGATCACGTTGCTCGGTTTGAGATCGCGATGCACCACACCGAGGCGATGGAGCCGCTGGAGGGCCTGCAGCAGCGCCACGGCGAGGGCATGGACGTTGTCTGGTGACAGGGCGCCGTCACGCTCGACCGCCTCGCCGAGTGTTGGACCTGCGATGTACTCGGTGGCGAACCACGGCACGGCGCCGTCGGCGTCGGCATCGATGACGGCGGCGATGCCAGCGCCCTCGACGCTGCGCAGGATGCGGATCTCACGCTGGAATCGGGATCGGAAGAGCGGATCGGCGGCCAGTTCGGCGCGGATCACCTTGAGCGCCACCTCCCGCCCACTCCCGTCCGTCGCCAGGTGCACGGTGCCCATCCCGCCGACGCCGAGGACGCGGCCAAGATGCCACCGTCCCAACCGCGTTCCGTCCAACAACATCGTCATGCGCTCCCGTGCTCCTTCGCCACGTTCAACGAGTGCCGACGACCGGGCTTCCCGATCACCCGCGGACACGGGTCGGTCACGGGGTTTCCCGGCGACACGACGAGCGCGTCCGCGACGGTGAAGCGGCGAGCGTGGTACCTCGACGTCGACCAGTCGGCGCCCAGCTACCCGGCCGGCCAACCCGGCCGATGCGAGATGTCCCGCGACTCCCGCTCGACGACGAGCTCAACCGCCGTCAGCCTGGCTCGTCACTCACAGCCGATGCCGTTGTGGTTGCCGTCGAAGTTGTGCGGGTCGGGGGTCAGCACGGTGAAACGACGGTACGGGATCTGGTTGCAGTCCAAGTCCGGTGGGGGCGGCGGGATGCACACCGTCGGATACGCCGGTGAGCAGTTCCCGGGCGGCGGAGGCGGCGGAGGCGGCGGAGGCGGCGGAGGCGGCTGGCAGCCGGGGAAGGCGTGCAGCCGGTCGACGCTGATGTAGTCGGCCTGCCGAGGGTGGCGCTGGTAGCCGTCGGTCGAGTCGTAACGGTGCCGAGCCCATCCGGCGCGCAGCTCGCTGCGGCCGGCGTCCATCACGCCGGGGATGTCGATGTAGCGCAGCCAGCGTCCGTACTGGTCGGTGTCGTTGACCGCGGTCGGATTGACGATCGTGACCCGCTTGCCGAGCACGTTGCGGGTCATCAGGTCCCTGGCCTGCTGGTAGCCGCACTGGCCGACCTCGGGCGCGTCGATCCCGATGAGGCGGATGTTGACGACCTGGCCGTTGGCGTTGCGGATCTGAATGGTGTCGCCGTCGACGACGCGGGTGACGACCGCCGTGGGCCACGCCGCCGAGGCGTGCGATGCGCTGGTGAGCAGGGGGGTAGCGGTTGCCGCGATCCCGGTTACGGCCATGAGGGCCTTGAGTGTGAGTTTCATCGGTTCTTGTCTGGTTCTGGGGGGTTGAAGGGTCGGGACGTGCGGGCGACACCGTCGTGCCGAGCCTGCGGCCGTGACCCGGTTCCCGGGCATGCTGCCGCCGTGCCGTCAGGCCCGTTTGCTCAAAATTGAGGATCGCGGGCGAGGGGACGGTCCTCCTCCCGGAGCGCTCAGCCGTCGGTCGAGTGCACCCGTCGGTTGCTCTGCGTCGCCCTACGCCACTTCGTCGAGCGCGGCGCCGAGCCATGCCAGCAGCCGCTGCTCGGCCCGTCCGGCAGCGAGGGCGGCCTGCACCAGCTCGTCGAGCTCGTCGAGTGGGATGCGCCATCGCTCGGCGATGGTGGCGGCGTGGTGGTCGACGAAGTCGAGGGCGGCCTGGCGTTGCGCTTCGAGTTCGTCGCCGAGGATGGCGAACGGGAAGCCAGGCAGGTTGTCCACGCCGACCAAGGATGGGGTCGGGCGATGGACGTCGAACCGGTGGAACCCCGTGAAGTGCGGCGCCGAACAGCGAGGCGTCGTACCGGCGTCGCCGCAATCGTCAATGTTGATGAGAGAGCAGGGCTCGTGTCGTCCGTACCGTTCGAGAGCGGGGCGGAGGCTCGAGCTGGGGGCGGCCCGCTCGAGCCTCCGGCCCCAACATCTCCACCACGCGGACCGATCCATGCACCTCGACCTCGAACCACCACCGCAGGACAGCAGATGGCCGCGTCGCCTGACCGTCGTCGGCTACCTCGTGGCCGCCGGGGTGACGGTGCTGAGCCTGATCCACGTCATCCAACTGCCGGGGTGATCGGAACGCCCACGCGGATGGCGGGTACCAACACCGGCCCGTCGGGCGGGTTGCCCGCTTTACCGCCGGTCGCCGTCAAGCATCGGCTGCTGCGCGGTCGGTCCCTTCGCGGCGGTCCTGGTGATGATCGCGGCCGCGTCCTCCGCGGTGAGCGGTGGGCCGATGGGTCGGAGTTCGTGGTTGGCGGCCACCCGGACGAGCTCGTCGACGGTGGGGAACGACGGGGTGGGCGGGGGCACGCGCTCGGCGGTCGGCGCGCCGAGGTCACGCACGAAGTCGCGGAAGGTGGCGTTGTCGTGGACCGTCAGGATCCGCGCCGGGTGCTCGCCGACGACGCGGAAGGCGTGGGGCACGCCGCGCGGCATCGACACCCAGTGGCCGGCCTCGACGTAGAACTCCTCGTCACCGCAGCGCCCGGCCATCGCCCCTTCCAGCACGTACCAGGTGTCGTCGAGGTTGTCGTGGACGTGCAGCGCCGGGGCGTGACCGACGGGCAGGGTCATCTCCAGCGCCACGCTGGCCATCCCCGGAGCCCGGCGATGTTCGACGACCAGCGTGTCGAGGAACCACCAGGCCTGCGCCTGTGAGCTACCCGGGTCGTCGATCACTGCTGCACCCATGTCGTGCCGTCCTTCCCGGGCCGCTTCGGCCCGTTCCGCTGAGGTCAGGTAACCTGACCATGTGGACGGTAAGGTATCCTGACCATGATGTCAAGCAGAACCGACGGTCGGACCCCCTTCATCGGGGCCTCGATGCGCCTCGTGTGGCAGTGGATCTGGGCCCAGAACTACCAAGCGGTCGTCGACTCCGGCCACGGCGACCTCAACCCCGCCCACGTCGGCCTGTTCCGCTACCCGACGCTGGACGGGTGCCGTCTCACCGACATCGCCCACCAGATGCAGATCACCAAGCAATCCGTGCACGAGCTGGTCGGCCACCTCGAGGCGCGTGGCTACCTCGTCCGCCAGCCCGACCCCGCCGACCGCCGGGCGCGGGTCGTACGACTGACCGCCAAGGGTCACCAGCTGGAGACGATCGTGCGCACCCAGGCGCAGCGCGCCGATCAACAGATCGCCGCGCTGCTGGGGCCCCGCCGCTTCGGGCAACTCCAACAGTCCCTCCACGACCTCGTTGCCAACCTCCCGGCCCCCGATCTCGAACCGCCACCACCCCCGTGAACACCCCGCGGCACCCCCGGCCGTGGGCGAACAGCGGTCGAGCAACTGGGTGGGCTCGAGCTGCCGGGGGAGCGATGTGTCATCCATGGATCCCGGGCCGGCGGCGGAACCGGTCGCCGGAGGGCGCGTGCGAGCAGATCTCCTCGAACTCGGCGCGGGTCGGACCGTCGAACCTCGCCTGCTCGCCGAGTCGTTCGACGCTCGCGGCGAGGTGCTCCTGCACATCGGCTGCGGCCATGACCTCGTCGGTCGAGGCCAGCATGTCGAGGATTCGAGCAAGTGCTCGGTACAGCACGGGGTCTTCCTCGGCGTATGCCGCCTCGTCGCTGCAGCGTGCGTCGCCAAGCCGCCCCAGCCGCAGCCGATGTCGAGGAGCCGACTCGAGCTGTTCAGTCCGAGCTTGCGGCAGATGAGCTCATACTTCTTCAGCTGGGCACTTGTGAGGTCCTCGTGGTCGAACACCGCGCACGTGTACGCCATCGACGGGCCCAGCAACTGCTCGAAGAACGACGTGGGCGCCTCGTGGTGGTACGCAACGGCATCGCGGTCTCGCGTGACGGAATGCCGACGACCCGACAGCCTCGCCTCGGGATACGCCCGCGCGCGCACCAACGGTCCGATGCCGATCTCACGAAGGGCGCCGACCGCCCAGCGCTGGTGTCTGAGCAGCGGACCGACATCGACGCGGACATCCATCAGTCTCGTGATGTCACCCTCGACATCGAGGTGCCCGGCGATGTATGCGCGGGCGAGACCGAGCTGTCCTGGCGCTGACACGATGTCGGCGATCGCTTCCGGCGACGTGAAGCGCACGACGACCGCCGGATCAGCGCGGCCGTAGCTCGCGGTGAACGCCTCCACCCGGATGAAGGGGTTGTCGCTGACGATGGCCTCGAGGAGTCGACCGAGCCGGCTGTCGTCGGCGCCGTCACGCCTCGTCGAAGTTGCGCTGGCGGCAGGCGAACGTACGAGGGGCGAATCGACGCTGCCACCACGCAACGAGGGGCTCCCTCCATCCCTCATGAAGCCAGACGAGTTGCCACGTTCCGCCCGACGGGCGGCCAGAAAGCCCGCCCCGCGAACATCGACGAGCCAGCGGCCGGTGGCCCATGGCATGATGCCAGCCACCCAGGTCCCCGGACGTACCCTCGCGGGCGACGGCCGACGCCACGAGGAGCATCGTCGGAGCACGCATGGCCTACCAGCTCGGCGTCGACATCGGAACGACCTTCACCGCGGCGGCGATCTTCCGCGACGGTCACGTCGAGGTCGCCTCCCTGGAGACGCATCAGGTCACGGTCCCGACCGTCGTGTTCGCAGACGGGCAGCAGCTCGAGTTCGGGTACGCCGCCCTCCAACGGGGTCGAACGGACCCGGCCGGCCTGGAGCGGGCGTTCAAACGACGCCTCGGTGACCCCGTCAAGATCATGCTCGGGGGCGTCGAGCACACCGCCGAAGACCTGCTGGCGCGGTTCGCCGACTGGGTGGTCGACCTCGTCACGGAACAGATGGGTGAACCGCCGACCCGGATCGCGCTGACGCATCCCGCCAACTGGACGTCCCACCAGCTCGGCCTGCTGCGCCGGGCCATCGCGACGACGAAGATCGGTGAGGTCGACCCCCTCTCCGAACCGGAGGCCGCGGCGCTCGACTACGCGTCGGTGCACCGGGTCGAACCGGGCCAGCTGATCCTCGTGTACGACCTCGGCGGCGGCACGTTCGACACCACCCTCCTGCGCCGCGACGCCGACGGGTTCACGCCGGTCGGCGACGCGGCGGGGATCCCCGACCTCGGGGGGATCGACTTCGATGACCTGATCATGGAGTACGTGCGCGAGCACGTCCCGGCCGATGTGATCGCCCAGGCGCGGGCGGAACGACACCCTGGACTGCACGATCTCCGACGAGCCGCCACCGAGGCCAAGGAGGGCCTCTCGAAGGCGACGAGCGTCGACATCCCTGTCCTGCTCCCCGGCTACAGCCGCGCCGTGCGCCTCACCCGTGCCGAGTTCGAGGCGCTGATCCGCCCGGCCCTGCTGCGCACGATCGAGAAGGTCCGCGAAACCGTCAGGACCGCCAACGTCCCCGTCTCGTCGTTGTCGGCGGCGCTGCTCGTCGGCGGCTCGTCACGCATCCCGTGCGTGTCCGAGCTGCTCGCCTCCCAGCTCGGGGTCGTCACGAAGGTCGATGTCCACGCCAAGCTCGTGGTCGTCCGCGGCGCCGCCCGCTGGGCGGCCACATCGGGCGTCGTGACCGCGACCGCGACGGCCCGCGACAAGCGACCTGCCCGCCGGGACGCGACCGGCGAGGCGACCGGCGACGAGCGACGTCGCCGCTTCCGCGACGCCCTGAACCCGTTGAGCACCAACCGGTCCGGTGCGACCGGGCTGCGGTTCACGGACCTGCTGAAGTTCGGGGTGGTGATGGCCGTCGTCGCGGGCGCGATCGTCGCCATCGCCCTCGCCGTCCGGCACCGGCCCACCGTCACGGTGGTGTCCAAGGCCCCGTCGCCGATCTCGGTGCACCTCGATGCGCCGCGAACGAGCGGCTTCCTCGAAGGTTCGGCGGCGACGTACGCGCAGTCCTTCGCCCAACGATCGACGACGTCCCAGCGACGACAGGCGTGCCAGGCCTACTTCGGCACACTCACCCCGCTGTCCACGGACCTCGGGTCACCGGTGCCGGAAGGCGTCGCCACCGAGCTCGCGACGCTCACCCAGCAGAACGCCGGTGCGGCGTACCTCGACAGGTTGGTGATCCGCTGGACCGAGTTCTGGAACACCTGCGCGCAGCGTGACCTCTCCGACGTCGACTTGACCAACCTGTTCAACGCGATCGAGACCGCGAGCAGCGACTGCGTGCGCGCCGGCGTCTGCGCCCAGGCGACTGCTGCGACCACCCCGCCGACCACCTGACCGATCGCCGCGGCGATCGGACGCGTATTCGATCGTCGCCGACCGCACCCAGAACGTCGGGACGACCAGAGGTCGACGAGATCGGGGATGTGGGATGCGATTGTTCGCGGGCGTAGCTCGGCGGTTGGTGTGCGGGACGCGCACGCGGGCCGTCGTCACCTTGGCAACGGCGGGTGGGCTGGCCATCGGCGCCACCGCCACCTTCGCGCTGCCCGGGGAGAGCGCGGTGACCGAGATCGTCCTCGAAGCCGCGGGGACGGTTGGCACCGATCCGTTCGTCGTCGTGCCCTCTACCTCCCCGCCGACCACCGCCCTCGCCGAGGTCGCGGCGCGACCTGGCGCATCACCGGAGGCGCCGACGGTCCACAGCGGTGCCGAGCCGGGACTGTACGGCGGCACTCGCGACAACGCCGCCTGCGACGTCGAACAGATGGTCACGTTCTTCGCCGCGCAGCCTGCCAAGGCCGCCGCGTGGGCCGCCGTGCAGGGCATCCCCGTCGCCGAGCTCCCGGACTACCTGCGCAGCTTGACGCCCGTCGTGCTGCGGGCCGACGTGCGCGTCACCAACCACGGTTACCGTGACGGCAAGGCACGCGCGCACCAGTCGATCCTGCAGCGGGGTTCGGCCGTGCTCGTCGACGCCAGAGGTGTCCCTCGCGCCAAGTGCTCGTGCGGGAACCCGCTGTTGCCCCCGCAGCCGATCCACGGCGCCGTCGAGCTCCGCGGCGCGAAGTGGTCCGGGTTCGACCCGACGAAGGTGATCCAGATCGCGCCCGGCAAGGTCGACGGCGGGTTCGTCCTCGCCGACGAGCACGGCAACCACTTCTACCGCCCGATCGGTAGCAACGGCAGCGAGGACCGCCCCGTCGATCCGGCCACGGTCCCGGACGTCACCGGCCCGAGCGCCGGCCAGCCGAACCCGGACGACATGGTCACCATCGACGCCGCGAACCGCCCGGCCGACACCGCGCCCCCGACCACGGCCCCCGCCTCCGTCGCCGTGCCCGACACCGCCGGTCAGGACGCGACGGCAGCGACGGCGGCGCTCACCGGCATCGGGTTGACCGTGGGTTCGACGGTCACCGAGCCCGCTGACGACGTCGCCGCCGGCGCGGTGATCCGCACCGACCCGCCGGCCGGCGCCGACGTCGCGCCGGGTACGCCCGTCACCATCGTCGTGTCCAGCGGACCGTCCGAACGGAGGGTCACCGTGCCACGCGTCGTCGGTCGCACCGAGCAGCAGGCGCGCGCCGCGCTCGGCTCGGCAGGCCTGGCCGTCGTCGTCACCGTTCGCACGGACGACTCCGTCCCCGCGGGCACCGTCACGTCGGCCACCCCGCGGCAAGGCAGCGCCGTCTCCGCGGGCTCGCGCGTCACCATCGTCGTCGCTCGCACCGCGACCACCACCCAGCACACCGCCCCACCGACCGCATCCCCGCCTGCGTCGCCGCCGCCGCCGCCACCACCACCACCACCTCCTCCTCCGCCGCCGCCGCCACCTCCGCCTCCGCCGCCACCTCCTCCGCCGCCGCCACCGCCGCCGCCGCCACCGCCCCCGGTCCCGGAAGTTCCACAGGTCGCCGGTCTCAGCGAGGCGGACGCCCGCGCCAAGCTCGATGACTACACCGTCAACGTCACCCGCGAGTCCGATGACCAGGTTGCGGTCGGGGTGGCGATCCGAACGACGCCACCTGCTGGATCGTCGCTCGCCGCCGGCGGTCGCGTCACCCTCGTGATCTCCAGCGGTCCCGTCGACGTCCGCGTGCCCCAACTCGCAGGGCTCACGCCCGACGGCGCCCGACGAGCGCTCGCCGCCGCGGGCCTCGTGGCTGCGCCGAACGGCACCGCCGACTGCACCGCACCGCTCTCGTCGATCGACCACGTGCAGTCGCAGGCACCCGCAGCGGGAACGTTCGTCACGCCCGGGACGACCGTCAGCTTCAGCTACCCGGTGTGTGACCTGATCGCCGTCCCGAACGTCATCGGTGCCTTCCGATTCGAGGCCGAAGCCACGCTCACTGCGCTCGGACTCACCGTGGTTCGCGTCGCCACATTGAGCCATGCCTGCCCGTCAGTGATCGTCTGCAACCAGAACCCAGCGCCGGGTGTCCGGCTCCGGCCCGGTGACGCCGTCACGATCGTCTATGGGGCGATCAGCTGACGCGCGCCGATCGGTCGGACGGGAAGCGCCTTCGAGGCCGGCACCTGCGTCGGCCCGTGCTCGCCGGCGGCCACCGGGCCCACAGCCACGCGGCCGTGGAAAGCGACCGATGGTCAGTGACTGGGCTTGGTGGGATACGGCGTCAGCTGCAGCTCGTGCGTCCAGCAGGACTGGTCCTGCGTATGCAGGTAGTAGAAGGCATCGGCGATCTTCACGGGATCCATGATCAGCTCGGGGCGCCGCTGCGCCATGGGGAGCGACCGCGTGCCCGGTGAGTCGATCAGGCCGTCGATCACGACGTTGGCGACGTGGACCCCGTGCTCCGAGTACTCCTCGGTCAGGACCTGCGCCAGGGCGCGCATCATCACCCGCGGGTAATACAGCGACTGCCCGGTGTAGCGCTTTCGTCCTCGCAGGGACGAGGAGTTGTTGGAGATCAAGAACGAGCCACGGCCGCGTTCTCGCATCGCCGGCAGCACCTCCTTGGCGACGAGGAACGGCCCTCGGCTGGCGATGTGCTGAGCGGTGTCGAAGATCTCGACGGGCATGTGCTCGAGGAGCTCCATCTCGGGCGGGAGGTCGCGCCCCTCCAGGTACCCGGCGTTGTAGACGAGGACCTCGGGATCACCTGCTTGCTCGCGGACCTGAGCGAAGGCCCTCGCGATGGAGTCCTGTGACGTCAGGTCGAGCTCCACCACCATGGCGTCGCCTTGCTGGTCCCGGATGGCGGCTTCCAGTGCGGCCGCGTTCGCCGATCGGCGAGTGGTGAGCACGACGAGGAACCCCTCGCTGGCGAAGCGTTGGGCCAGGGCGCCTCCGATCCCCCAGCGGGCCCCGACGGGTAGATCGCGGTCGTCGACCTCGCCGCCGTGGGCGAGCTTGGTGTTGCGACCGTCCGCTTGCCACTTGGAGGTGGCACCCACGATGACGGCGATCGGGCGGCGGTTGGTGGTCATGTCGAATCACCTGCTCATCGGCGACGGCGGCCGCCGGCCTGCGGGAGCCGTGCCGCGAGCGTCGAACGTACCGCGTGGTGACCCCACTGGCCCTGCTGGGACTGGCCGCCTGCGGCCACGCGGGCGACGTCCCCGCCGCGGCGTCGGCCACGACGCAGGCCCACGGGGCGGACGGCACCGACGAGGACGGCAGACCGGTCACCGCCGCGCTCGTGACACCCACCTCGCTCGACACGCCCTCGAAGGCGATCCCCGAGGTGGCGGTGATCACCGACGACGAGGGTGCCTACAGCTGGGTGCTGCCCGCCGGGCGCTACCGCATCGCGGTGACGGCCGACGGCTACCACGAGGTGTCGGGCGAGACCGACGTCCCCGCCGGCCTCCCGCCGCGTGTCGCCGGCCACGGCACGCGAAAGGGGGCCGGCCCTGGCTGGGCCGGCCCCCGATCTGCTCGGGTGAGCGAGCGAGCTAGGCGGCGTTGCGCCAGCTGATGAGGTTGTTGAACACCGGCTGCGTGATGCGGGTGCCGTGGTTGTTGGTGCTGTGCGGCGCGCCGCCGTGGAGGCCGTAGGCATGGATGGCCATGGCGCACTGGCCGACGCAGAACGACGACCCGGCCGGGCGGTTCTGGTAGACCGGCGAACCGCTCTGACCCCCGATGGTGTCCATCTGGTAGAAGAGCTGGCGGTCCTGCGTGACCCGGATGCGGTCCGTCGAGCGCCACATCGTCCCGAACGGCTTGTCGCCGGGGTAGCCGGACGTCGTCGCCGACAGACCCGTCAGCGACGCCGACTGCCACCAGAACCCGAACCACCCGGTCGAATTGCCGACGGTGCAGTTCAGCTTCAGGGCGCCGTAGTCGTAGAGCTCGCTACCGCTGGTCACCCATCCGTTCACGCTGTAGAGGCGCCGCGCGGTGCACGACCCGAACGGGATCGAGGCACCGTTGCGCCCGGGGAACACCCGGAACGTGCCGGTGTAGAAGGCGCCGGTGCCGCCCGGCGCCACGCAGTGGCCAGCGGTGGCGACGGTGTTGGCGTTGATCATCCAGCCCGTGCACCAACCGCTGCCGTTGCGGGTGATGTGGACGACAGCGCGGTACGGATACGCCGTCGTACCCGTGATCCGCACTCGGCTGTCGACGCCGATGACGCTCTCTTGGCCGTTGGCATGCTGGACGGTCGTCCCGCTCTCGCCGGCCGGTGGCGCGCTCTCGGCACCCGACACCGCACCCGTGCCGCGGAACGAGTTCACGCCCGTCACGTTGGCCTCGGGAGCCGTGTAGGTCGAGCCGTCGCTGGCGACGGCCGTGTTCGGGTCCTGGCTCGGCTTCTCCTTCGCCGAGGCGGAGCTCGTCGTCATGGCCAAAGCGGCACAGACCGTCACCGCGGCGGCGGCAGCCGCGATACCGAATCGTTTCATGCTCATCCCTTTCCCACCCACGTCGTCGCGGGCCTTCGTTTGGTCGTGGTCCAAGGTCCCCCCGTTTGCACGCGGTGTCCCCAGGCGATAGGACACGAAAAGTGCGCCCGTGATACGCGCGATCCCCGTCAGCCGGAACGCACCGAAGGGCGCACGGCGTGGGCCACAGCGTAGCGGCCAAACGGCGACACCGAACGAGGGGTGTTGACTCCGCACCCGCGAGGTCCTGGAGGAGGCCGGCGATTCCCTGGGTCCGTGGAGGGTTGCCGGGAGGGATCGGGTCCCGCCTCCCTGGTCCTCATGCCATGCGGCCGGTTGCTGGCCGTGAGGCGATCCGGCCGGCGCGCGGCGGGCGCTTCGGCGCCATTCACCGAAATGCGGGCGACAAGCTTCGGGCCGCGCTCTTAGCGTGCCATGTCGGGGGATCCAACGGAGCCGGAGGGGGACCGTGGCGACGATCGACCAGGAGCGCAAGGAACGTCGGGTGGAGGACCACCCGACGGTGCAAGCGAGGCAGGAGATCCCAGCGGACCTCGTGGCGTCGGCGACGGCACGTGGATGGCCGGAGGAGCTTCTGCGGCGGGCCGTCGACCTGCGAGTGCCGCAGGTGGATCTTCGCTTCTGGCTCGCCGACCCGGAGCTCGATGTGGCGCGGGTCGGTTGGCTACTCGACACGTTCGGCAAGACGTTCGATGGACCGCTCCGCGTACGGGAGGCCACGTGGCGTGATGCCGAGGCGATCACCGACATGTATGCCAACGCTCCCGAGGGTGTCGGTGATTGGCGTCTCGATGTCGAGCGTGGTCCGAATCCGTTTGCGGCGTTCCGGTTGCAGGAGCACCCGAACATGCAGATCGTGGAGTGCCGCGGGGTGGTGCTCGGCGCCGTGGCGCACGCCACCCGGAACTCGATCGTCGCCGGCCAACGCCTGAGCGTGCACTTCATCTCGGCGTGGCGGGTGCGCGAGGACTTCCGCGGTTACAGGCTCGCCAACGTGTTGCAGATGTCCGCGGGACCGTCCTCGGCGTGGTTCGGGATCATCTCCTACTGGTATGAGCGGTTTGGCAACACCTCACAGGGGTGGCTGGATCGGATCAAGGAGCGAGACGACGTCGAGCTCACCGCGAGCGTCCACGTCATCCGTGCCGACGCGTCCAAGCCGAGCCTCCGCCTGGCCCGGGGTGACGGGTTGGTGGTGCGCCCGGTCCGGCCCGACGACCTGCCCCGTTGCGTCGAGCTCGTCAACGGCACCCACCAGGGTCTTGACCTGTTCCGGCCGTACACGGTCGAGTTCCTCGAATCACATCTGGACGACCCGGCGTGGGGCCCGAAGCCGTCGTTCTGGTCACCGGTGTTCGGCTGGGCGGACTACTTCGTGGTCGAGGATGCCAGCGGGACCGTTGTGGGGTGCGGGGGGTTGTGGAACCGCGGGCGCGACATCCGCGAGGTGTGGCGCAACGGCACCACGGGCGAGCAGCGCACGGTCGAGGCGACGGCACTGCTCGACTGGGGCTACGAGCCGGGTCGGGCCGACGCGTTTGGTGTGCTGCTGGAGTCGTTCCTCGAGCGCACCGCCCGCCTCGGGCGAACGCATCTGCTCGCACCGTTCCAGCACACCCCCGAGCTCGCCGAGCTGATCGCCCCGCTGAGTCCCGAGCTCGAGCTGCGCCGGGTCCGCACGACGACGTTCGAGGACGAAGCAGTGCACGTCGACGCGGCGATCACGCGGCCGTACACCGACCTCGCCTATTGGTGATGGCGTACCGCTTCGACTCGGACGGCCCGATCCGGGAGCGACCCCCACTCGCCGGCGTCTACCGGCGGATCGGTCGGTTCGTGTTGGAGTTCCGTGGCGGCGTCGCCCTCGGCCTCGGCCTGTCGTTCCTGTCGACGGTGCTGTTCGTGCTGTTGCCATTCCCGATCAAGTGGCTCATCGATGGGGTGTTGATCGGCGACTCGCTCGATCTCGGGCCCTTCGGCGAGATCACCACGAGCACCGCTGGGCAGAAGATGACCGCGGCCGCCTGGATCGCCGTCGCCTACGTCGTCCTGTCGGTCGCCCAGGTCGTCACGAACGCAGCGTCGTTCTACGTCATCGCCCGCACCGCGCTGTTGATGATCCACACCCTGCGGGCCCGTCTCGTCGCTCACCTCCGCACACTGTCGTTGCGGTACTTCGCCAACACGTCCGTCGGCGAGCTCATCTTCCGAGCGATCAACGACGCCCGGTCGATCCAGGAGGTCATGATCTTCGGCTTCGGGACCTGGGCCACCCTCGCGCTGCGGATCGCGCTGATGGCGACGTTCATGGCGTTGCTCGACCCGTGGCTCACCCTCGTCGCCTTGTTGGTCGTCCCCGTCCTCGCGGTGACCATCCGGCTGCTCGCCCGCCGCATCCAGGTCGCCTCCCTGAACAGCCGCCAGCACATGGGGGCGCTCACGTCGCACATCGAACAGACGATGGGCACGATCCGCGCCGTCCAGGTCTTCGGCGACGACACCGACGAGCGGGAACGCCTCGACGCGATCAGCACGCGGTTCGTGCAGGCCCAGCTCCGCTTCCGGTGGGCCGAGCAGCAACTCAACATCGCCACCGTCAGCGTCACCGCGATCGCCACCGCCGCGGTCCTCTGGCTGGCGTCACGCCGCGTCATCGACGGCACCGTCACGGTCGGCGACCTCTGGGTGTTCGTCACCTACATGTCAGCGATCTACCAGCTGATGAACCAGGTGATGTTCGTGTTCGGCCCCTTCCAAGATGCCGTCGTCGGCGTCGGCCGAACCTTCCAGGTGCTCGACACCAAGCCCGACATCACCGAGCCGCCCGACGCCATCGACCTCCCGCCCTTCCGCCACGAGCTCCGGCTCGAGGACGCCTCACTCGTCCACGAGGGAGACCGGGTCGCGCTCGACCACGTCGACCTCGTCGTTCACCACGGCGAGAAGGTGGCCCTCGTCGGCGAAACCGGCTCCGGCAAGACCTCCGTGCTGAACCTGCTACCCCGCCTGTACGACGTCACCGGCGGCCGCGTCACCGTCGACGGCACCGACGTCCGACACGCCACGCTGTCCTCGCTGCGCCACCAGATCAGCGTCGTGTCACAGGAACCCCTGCTGTTCTCGGCGTCGATCGGCGACAACATCCGCTACGGCCGCCTCGGCGCCCGCGACGCCGACGTCGAAGCCGCCGCCATCGCCGCCCGCGCCCACGACTTCATCGCGTCCCTCCCCGACGGCTACCGGACCGAGGTCGGCGAACGCGGCGTCAAGCTCTCGCTCGGCCAACAACAGCGCATCTCCATCGCCCGAGCCTTCCTCAAGGACGCCCCGATCCTCCTGCTCGACGAGCCCACCTCGGCACTCGATGCCAACACGGAGGCCGACTTCCTCACCAGCCTCGAGGAACTGATGACGGGACGAACGGTCGTCATCGTCGCCCACCGCCTCTCCACCATCCGCACCGCCGACCGCATCTACGTCCTCGACCACGGCCACATCATCGAAACCGGCACCCACGCCGAACTCCTCGGGCGCCTCGGCACCTACCGCCGCCTCCACGACTCTCAACTCCGTGACCCGAACACCCAGGCCGCCAACGCGGCCGCCGCCGCTCTGCCCTGACTCGGCTTCGTCGAAGGGGCGCGAGTGGTATCAGCGCCTGGCACTGCGTCCCCTGCTGGGGGACGTGATCGGGCCGTCACACGACCGGGAGGGAGGTCTGACGTGCGAGCAGAGAACGACAGGGCCGGAAGGCTGACTCGACGCCACCTGCGCAGCGGCCCTGCGCTGATCTCGTTCGCAGTCGCGCTCGTGCTCGGTGCCGGCGGCGCGCTGTTCGTCGTGCTCGGGAAGGATGTGCTCGTCAACCCGCTGCTCGCGATCGCCGCCGGAGCCGTCCACGCACTGGCCACGATCCTGATCGCGACGGTCGTCATCGAACTGGTCAACGCGATCAGGGACGAGATGTGGTCCGACCTCCCTCCGCTCGTGCTCGTCCCGCTGGCCCTCCTCGGGGCGGGGTGCGTGGTCGTCTGCGTGGTGATCGATCGTCTCGTCGCGCACAGCCGGTTTCCCGACCATTACGACGCCGTCTACGTGACGGTCGTCCTGTTGATGTCGCTGGCCGCGTTGGCCGTCACCGTCCGCGTGCTGCGGCCGGACAGGCACCGCGGCCAGACGCTGGCCGTCAGCGCCATCCTCGCCGTCGTCGGCCTCGTCACCGGAGTGCTGTTCATCGGCGGGTGGGCCGGTTTCTCGGCCTACCAGCGCAACCGGCAGGTGCCGAACGGACCAGAACTGGCGCGGCTGGCCCCGATCGAGGGGATCACGGGCACGTACGTCGCACTCGGCGACTCCTACTCGGCGGGTGAGGGCCTGCGGCCGTTCGATCAGTTCACGACGTCGGACCAGGCCAGCGGCGGCACTGGTTGCCACCGCTCGTCGCGCGCCTACCCGAGGTTGCTGCGCTTCGCATCGCCGTCGCCGGCGGAGCTCTTCGTGGCGTGCTCCGGCGCCGTGAAGCACGACCTGTACGCGCCCCACCGCAGGGGTGATCGTGCCGACGCGGTGGTCGTCGCCCCGCAGCTCGACGACAAGGTCCATCCGGAGGTCGGCCTCGTCACGCTGTCGATCGGCGGCAATGACGTGGTCTTCTCGAAGGTCGTCGTGCACTGCTTCTTGCACGTCGACTGCCTCGACTCGACGTTCCGGTCACCGCGCGACGACCCGGGCCGCGACCTGCGCTTCCCGCCGACCCAGCCGCTGCGGTCGTGGGCCGACGACGCGCTCGTGCTCGTCCGGACGAAGGTCGACGACCTGTACCCGAAGCTGCGAGCCCAGTTCCCGAACGCCCGGATCATCGTTGTCGGCTACCCGTACCTGTTCCCGGACCGCGGGGCGCCGGTGTTCGACCTCTCGGACTGCCAGAGCATCCTGCGCCGGTTCTCTCGCGGCGAGCGCCGGGACGTGCGGGCGCTGCAGGACGAGCTCAACGCCACCCTCTACGAGGCGGCGGTCGGCGCCGGCATCGAGTTCGTCTCGCCGGCCGCCGGATGGAACGGCCACGAGCCGTGTGGGACGGACGCGCAGTACACCAACTCGATCAAACCCTTCGTCCAGTTCGAGACCGCCGCCAACATCGTCGACGGCGGGACGTTCCACCCGAACGCCGCCGGGCAGCGCGAGCTCGCCCGCCTCGTCACGTGCTACCTCGCGGCGAACCGTGAGCGGCCGGCGCTCGACGCCGCCGCGCCCGCCCCCGGCTCCCTCGCCAACCCGGTTCCCGGCTGCTGACCCGGCCGCCCGGAGCCTCGTCGCCGCTCGACCTCGATCCGGGCGCCGCGAGGCGAGTCGCCCGCCTCTCCGCTCACGCCGCGCGACGATCCGACAGCCGCGCCCGTTTCGATCATTCGATCAGCTCGTCCCGCTCGTGAACGAGTGGCGGCCCGCGCTGCTCGCGCGAGCGGCGCAGCCGCAAGAGCGCATAGGCGAGGTCCTTGACGCCGGAGAAGCCCGCCTCTTCCGCCCACTCCGCGAGGGGCGTCACGGGATGCCAGCCCGTCGCCCGCCGGTGGTCGTTGACGAGATCGAGCAGCTCTTGGGGCTGCAGCTCACCGAGGCTCCCGACATCGCCGGGGGGCGCGTGCTGACGGGCCGCGCGGTCGGCGACACCGACGTATCGATCGCGCAGTCGTAGCTCGTCGAGCAGCCAGCGCGTCTGCCCCTCGAAGTGCTGGCTTCCCGACAACCATCGATGCAAGCGGCGGCAGACGGCGACGTCGTGGACGAGGGCGTCGAGCTCGGCTTCGTCGAGGTGGTGTCGTTGGCGCCAGGCCTGGACGCTGGTCGCATCGCCGAGTCCGCGTTCTCGTCGGAAGCGTGCGGCTTCGGCTTCGAGCTCGTCCGGGGTGACATCGACGTCGAGGAGCTGCGCGAGGACGAGGACGAGCGCGCGGTTGAGCGCATTGAAGTTCAAATGATCGAAGTCCGGCAGCGCGAGAGCGGCGTAGGCGGCGATGTCACGCAGCGGGAGCTCGGCGTCCAGGTGTCGCGCGCGACGCTCCTCGTTGTACAGCCGATCGAAGCCGCGGCTGTGGACCATCTCGACGGGCCGCCGCTCGCTCGGCGCATCTCGAATCGTCTCGAGCAGGAGGCGGGCGTCGGAGGCCTTGAGGTCGACGTAGTGCGACCGGAAGTACGACGACAGCGTCTCCGCGACATCGGCGGAAAGGTCGGCGCCGGCGATGATGTGGTGGAGGGTGCGGTCGGGGAAGTGGAGCCGTTTGGCCGACTCGAGCACCGCCCGTTCTTGCCCATCCGTGACCACATGGTCGCGGCACGCCCGTTCCAGGGTGGCGCGCACGTTGACCATCGGTTCGGACAGCGGCCGGAAGGCAAGGTCCGTGTCGGCGTGCAGCAGGGCCACCTCGTCGTCGTCGGTGAGCTCGCCGGACCGGAACCGGCGATAGATCTCGCCGACGCCCTCCATGCCGAAGGAGTCGAGCTCGGCCGCCCTGAGGGCGCCGAGGCTGGCGGCGCCGACCACCCGCACGCCACGGTGCAAGGCGAAGAGGATCTCCTTGTGCCACACGGACGGGGCCTGGCCGAAGACACCGTCGATCAGCCCGACGACGTCGGGCTGGTGCGTTGTCAGCGCGCTGAGGATGTCCGCTTGACCGGCCGGTGGCAGGAAGAAGGCACCGGGCAGGATCTCTCCCGCGACGTCAGGGCGGAGCGTCGGACCGAGGAAGACGACCACCCTCACGCGGCGAGCCGTCGTGCCATGCGTTCGGCCCGGACCGACGGTAGGCCGTCTGGCACTCCGGGACCGGCGAGGCCCGGTACGACGGCGCGGACGACGGACAGCTCCGATCGGAAGTCCTCCGGCGTGAGATCCGTGACAAGGGCGTGCTCGACGCCGGCGGCGGCGATCAGCGCCAGCACCCGGCGGACGTCCGACTCGAACGTGCTGGAGGCCATCGACGTCGTGGCGCGGACGTCCACGGTGGCGGGCTGATCGGCGAGCGCCTTGACGACGGGCCGGCAATCCTGTGCCTGCGCCTGGACGAGCTGGCGACGCACGAGGTCGTCACGCGTCCCGCTGGCGTAGACCGCGCGGCTCTGTGCAGCCTCAACGAGCGCGCGGACGAGCGCGACCTCCGGATCGAGGTGGGCGCCACTGCCCGAGAACACGCCGACGTACCGGCGCTCCGCGTCGATGAGGCGCACGAAGTAGACCGGGACCGCCGTGTCGACGGTGCAGTCGTAGATGATCGGCTCGATGCGCACGGAGCGCAGTCGGGCCACCAGTTCTGCGGCGAGCGGCATCTCGGCCACCGTGTCCGTCCGCACCCGTGGGAGTGGCCGGGACGCAGCCTGCCGGCAAGCCACCGCGTCGCGCTCGACCACCTCGAGCAACGCGACCAACACCGCCTCGACGAACAACGCTCCCGATGCCAGGCCGTTCGAGGTCTGGTGGAACGGGCTGGTCACCTCGCGGCGCCGCCCCAGCGTCACGAGATCGAGGGGGATCGCGGCGTCGGCACCGGTGAGCAGGTCCCACCCGAACGTCCATCGCATCGGCAGCCCGTCGCGGATCAGCGCGTGCTTGCGGAGGGCGAGGTCGTCCAGCGTCGGGCACACGCGCGTCGGGGCCAGCACGCCGTGCGGCACGCAGACCTCAGGGAGCTCGACCGTCTCGGCGCTGAAGACCTCGATGGCTTCCATCGCCGCCGAAACCGCCGCCGCGTCGCGGCTGACACCCTTGCCGGACGCGACGGAGAGCGTCGTCGCGAGCGGGCGGACGGCCGAGAAGCACGGGATGCCCGTGCGGTCGAGTCCGGTGATGTCGGCCAGCCGCGTCACGCCGGCGAGCGGCAGCAGGCTCCCGACACGGGACAAGAGCTCGACCGGATCGGCCGCTCGATGAGTGCCGAGCGTGTAGCGCTTGGTCGTCTCGCCCTCGAATCGATCACCGAGTCCGGCGTCCGTCATCGTCCTGCGTCACCTGGCCGGCCCGCGATCTTGTCATCGATGTTCGCCGCGACGGGTGGCGACTCACTCCGCTTTCGGCGCGGGGGCCGCACAGAGTCATATGCCTCGAGGGCGATCTCTCGAAATCTGGCGGCAACATCGACATAATCCTTCCGCACCTGGTCCAGCGCACGTTCACCCTTCTGACCGACGTCGGCAACGACCCAGAAGTCGTCGGTCAGTGTCGCATTGCTGACGTAGTCGTACGAGATCTTGACGAAGTCTTCACCATGGACGGGGTCGGCGACGAGGAACCATCCCCGATCCTGGTCATCGCCGTCGTCCTCGTAACCCACCGCGAGCATGCAATGACGGTCGATCAAGCGATTGTGTGGGGGCTCGATCTCGAAGCGATCGGGACGAAAGTAATCCCTTTCCACGTATGCGCCGAACAGCACCGGGTAGTCGCTGCTGATCACTCGTTTCAGGTGCTCGCGCTCCAAGCGGTAGAAGTTGACGACACCCTGCTCCTCCGCTGCTGCGTACACCTCAGGTGCCGGCGGCGCATCCCAGTTGTCTGTGGTCGCGAAGGTCGCTTCGTCACAGAAGCCGATCACCTGGGATGCCCGCAGGGTCGCGTAGATGCTCGCGCCGTCGTTCTCCCACTCGCGCATCTGGAGATACCGACCGGCGTAGTAGAGGAATCCGATCGAGGGCTTGAGCCTGAGCGGCTGTGGAGAGAGCTCGATGGCGGCAGCCACGGCCGTGGCCGCGCAGGCGTGCAGCTCGTCACGGATCCCGTAGTGCGGATAGTCGGCGCGGGACTCGTACCCGCGGATGCGATGGCGAGACGGGGGATCGGCGCTGGGGAAGAGGTCGGCAAAGGGCTCGACCTCGAAGGACACCGCTGGCGCGGCGTTGCGCGCAGTGACGTGGTCACGCACCCAGCCTCGGCAGATCATTCACGTACCTCCGTGGAGACTCGCATGGTCAATCAGCGCTAGATGTGCGAAGCGGTCATCTCGGTGACGATCTGACACGCCTCGACCCAATCGTCCTGGTCGTCTCGGTCCCACTCGTCGACGCCCGCGCACAGGCGATCACAGAACAGCGGCCCCAGGACGCGAAGCGCGTCCGGCTCGATCCCCGCTTCCCGGACCTTCTGCTTGGCAGCCTCTACGTCGGGGGTGCTGCCGTACTTGAGCGCGTTCACCGCAGCCTGGAGTCGTGCCCGCCCCTCGCGCCACAGCGTCAATCGCACGAGCCGCTCGAGTGCGTCCCGGAGCAACGCGACCTCGCTCGCATCGAGCGGCTGATTGGCCGCCAGCTTCTCGACGACGGTCACGAGGGGCTTCTCAGCGTCCATTGTCATCATCTCCCAACAGGCTGGCGACGAGCTCCGACGTGATCCGAACGCGACGGTTGGTGCGGCCGCGGGCCGCGGCCGTGCCCAGGACGGCGTCGATGTCGGCCTGCTCGACGGGTGCGAGGCGGTGTCCGAGGCTCCCGTAGAGGTCTCTCGCGCCCGTCGCCAGGTCGAGCGCCTGGTCCGGGTTGCCCCGCGCCAGCGCGACCGCCGCCCCCACCCTCAGGCTGTTGGCGACGCGGTGCTGGTTGGCGGCGTCGAGGGCCAGGCGCAGCGCCCGCGTGCCACACGCTTCGGCGTGGTCGACGTCGCCCCGCAACAGGTGGGCGTCCGCCAGTCGGAGGAGCGCCTCGGCGACGTTGGCCTTGTAGCCCATCGCCTCGTGCAGCGCGACGGCACGATCGAGCAGTGCAACGGCTTCGTCGGCGTCGCCCTGGAGGCGCCGAACGAGACCCAACACGTCGAGGGCCGCGGCGAGACATGCGGTGTCGCCGATCGCCTCGGCCGCGGCGATGGCTTCCTGTGCGGGGTCCGCGCCGCCATCGATGTCGGCGTTGAGGGCCAGGATCTCGGCGCGACGGGTCAGCGCTCGCGCCCGGTCCGATTCGTCACCGACCTCGGCCGCCAGCGCAAGGCTCTCCTCCGTGCACTCGAGGGCGCGGTCGACGTCGCCCTGCTCGTGGAGCGTGAACGCGAGGCCACCCAACGCGCTCGCGGTCGTCGAGAGATCGCCGGCCACGCGGGCGTGATCGATCGCATCCTGGAAGAACTGCTCGGCTGCCGTCAGGTTCCCGAGCTGGTGATTCAGCCAGCCGGCGTCGAACAAGATGCGAGCCCGGGTCGGCGTCGCATGGTCGGCTTCGAGCTTCCGGACCTCGCTGAGCCAACGCAGTCCCTCCTGGGTGAACCCGTAGGTCCTGAGGAAGGGAAGTGCCGCTTCCGCCATGCGCAGCGCGAGCTCCACCTGCGCTTGGTCGATCGCCCAGCGCCAGGCCGCGCGGAGGTTGTCCAGCTCACGCGCCAGGCGCTGCAGCCAGACGGGTTCCTCCGGACCGCCGTGGTGCGCTGCGGTGTCGCTGAGCAGCGCGGCGAAGACGAAGGCGTGGCGCTCGCGCGTCTGAGCCGCGTCGCCACTGCTGGCCAGCTCGTCGAGCGCGAACTCGCGAATCGTTTCGAGCATCCGAAAGCGCAGTTCGTTGTCGTCCGCACGGTCGACCCGCAGCAGGCTCGTCTCCGCCAAGCTGTTGAGCACGGCTTGCGCCTCGAGCGGATCCTGCGGGAGCTCACACACCTCTTGCGCGTCGGTCGACGTGCAGCCACCGGCGAAGACTGCGAGACGACGGAAGAGGACCCGCTCGGCAGGTGTCAGCAGCGTGTGGCTCCAGGCGATCGCGCCACGCAAGGACTGCTGCCGCTGTGGCGCGTCCTCGGGTCCCCCTGTGAGGAGGGTCAAGCGCTGGCGCCCGAGATGCGACACCAGCGTGGCCGGGGCGAACTCCGCAACCCGCGCCGCCACGAGCTCGATGGCGAGCGGCAGACCGTCGAGCGTTCGACACAGCTCGCGCACCGATGATGCGTTGCGCGACGTCAGGCGGAAGTCGGAGTCGGCGGAGCGGGCCCGATCGACGAAGAGGCGCACCGATTCCGCCCGCTCCAGCTCCGAGATCGAGGCGTCGGCTCCCGGGATTCGGAGCGGAGCGACCTCGAGGCGGTGCTCTCCCCGCAGGCGCAGCCGCGATCGACTCGTGACGAGCACCTTCAGCCGAGGACACGCTCCCAGCAGCTCGGCGACGGTCGGCGCGGCCTCACGAACGTGCTCGAAGTTGTCGAGCACGAGCAGCAGCTGTTGGTGGGCCAGCCGCGACACCAGGGACTCGACCACGTTCTGGTCCGAGCTGTCGAAGATCCCGAGCGTCTCCCGCACCGCCGATGCGACCAGCGTCGCGTCGGTGACGGCGGCCAGCGAGACGAGGAACACGCCGTCGGGGAACGTGGGGAGGACGCGACGGGCGACCTGCTCGGCCAGGCGCGTCTTGCCCACGCCACCCGCACCGGTCAACGTGACCAGTCGAACATCGACCTCCGCGAGGAGCTGCTCCACCTGAGCGAGCTCGCGCTCCCTGCCGATGAACCTCGTCACCGGAGCTGGCAGGTTGTTCGGTGGCTCGGGCCCGTCGACGGCGAGCGGCGGGAAGTCGGCAGCCAGGCCGGCCACGCTCAGCTCGAAGATGCGCTCAGGCCGTGCGAGGCCGCGCAGGTGGTACTCGCCGAGCAGACGCGGCGCGGCATCGGCGGGCCACCCGTCGGGCGCGTCCTGCACCAGGTCGAACGTCGCACCGGACAGCAGGATCTGACCACCGTGGGCGAGCCCGCGGATCCGTCCACAGCGATTGACCGCGCCGCCGTAGTAGTCGCCGTCGCGTTCGTCGACCTCGCCGGAGTGCAGCCCGAGGTGCACGCGCAGCTGCTCCGACAGGTTCCAGACCTCGTGCTGCAGCGCCAACTGGATGTCGACGGCCGCGGCCACCGCATCCGTGGCGCGCCGGAACACGGCGAACCGGCTGTCACCTTCGCCGCGCGGCCGAACGGCGACGCCGGTGTGTCGTGCAACCGCCGCGTCGACGATCTCGTCGTGCCGGGCCATGGCGAGCCGCATGTCCTGCGGGCTCGTGTCCCAGAGACGGGCGCTTCCTTCGATGTCGGTCAGGAGGAAGGTGATCGTCCCAGTCGGCATCGCAGGAGGCGCGCTCGCCGGACCATCGCTCGCGGCGCGTTCCCCGACGGTCTGCACGATCCCCGACACAGGCTGGTCCCTCTTTGTCGCGCCCACCCGTCTGCGGATGGGCGACGCTCCACGCGGGAGCCTAACCGGCAACCCTCTCGGCGATGAAGCCTGTACCCGCGGGTGGTGCCTCCTGTCACGGCATGACGGCGGGCCTTGCGTCAGGCACGTCCTCGAGCCTGGAGGCATCCCTCGTGAGTGCGTCCGTCAATTGGGTCGTTGGGACCAGCGACCCGAAGCCGGACCTCGACACGGACCGATTGGCTCGTCCCGTGAGGTGAGAATCTTGCTCGATCGACCGTGTCAGGGCCCATATGGCGAGTCGGCTCATTGGTCGTATCGCGGCACTCCCCCTCTTCCGGATGGTGGTCACGCCCGATCCGCGCTCGAGCAGCAGCCTCGACCAGGTCGAACGTCGGCGCTCCGCCGACCGCGCTCCCCGTGACGCACGGTGGTCGACGTCGTGGTCGTGCGAGGCGGCGCCGTGCCCGTCGCTCAGAGCTTGCGGAGTTGGAGGTCGAGCGTGGCCCGGCCGCCGGCGGGGACGTCGGTCTCGCCCGACGCCTCGTGGTAGCCGTCGGCCGTCACCGTGATGCGGTAGCGCCCGGCGGGCAGCACCCAGCTGTAGGCACCCTCGTCGTCGGTGAACACCGCCACCTCGGGGATCGCCTTCGACGGCGTGTCGAGCGAGGTGGGTGTCACGAGCGCACCGGTGACCGGTCTGCCGTCCTCGTCGGTGACCTTGCCGTCCACCCCGTGGGCCTGCGTCGTGGCCGACGCCGCAGCGGGGACGTCGCTCGACACCGCCACGTCGTCACCGCCCGTCGATGGCACGGAGCCCGCGCCGGGGCCCGGGTTGCCGGCCGCGGGGGCGGGCACGGCGCTCGACGCCGCCACGTCGCCACCGCCGGTCGCCGGCATGGAGCCCGCGCCGGGGCCGGGGTTGCCGGCCGCGGCGTCGTCGTCCGCGTTGCCGCAGGCGGCCAGTGCCAGCAGGGCCAGTGGGGTCACCACGCTCAGTGCTGCGGCCTTGAACCTTCGTCCCGTCATCGCCGTCGCCTTTCTGTTCGCCCGTCATCGGGTCATGCGTCTTGGACGTCGGCGGGCCGCCACCGGTTCCCGCATCACCACCATCGGCGCTTCAGCGTGATGACCTCCGTGGCGCGAGCCACCGGGGCTTCACCCGCGTCAGCCACGCGCCGAGGAGGTGCTCCGCCCGGCCGTACCGGGACAGGACGAGTGACGACCTTGCGATCGGCGCTCGTCGTCGCCCCCTCACGCGGCCTTGTCGTCCTCGGCGGGCTGGTCGACGGCCTCGAGGACGGGCGCCGCGGGGACCGTCAGCGGCTTGAGGTTGAACAGCGCCAGCAGGACCACGGCGACGGAGACGGCGATGGCTCCGTACCACTGCTGGTACCAGCTGAGCGTCGTGAACCAACCGCCGACGGCGAAGACGTACACGGCCATCGCCACAGCGCTCGCAACGTTCTGGCCCGGCCTGATCACCTTGCCCACCCTCCATGTGTAGAGCGGAGCCAGGACGACCGAGCCGATGAACAGCCCGAAGAGCCACCAGCCCCGCACCCCGTCACTCGCCGCGTTGGCGGCAACGATGGATGCGACGAGCGTGTAGAGACCCAAGATCTCGATGGGTATGAACTTCACCAGCTGCGTGAGGAAGTCATCCCCCTGGGTCGAGCTGTTGCCTGGCGCCGGTGCCGGCGGATCCGTCTCGAGCGTTGCCGGCATCGGACCTGCGCGCCGTCGGGCGAGATCGAAGTTGGAGGCGTCTTCCTTGGTGATGATGTTGCGATTGAAGGCCATCGCCGTCTCCTTCTCGTGCGTCGAGTTGACCGATGTGAGGGTGGTCACCGCCGGGCGTGATACGCCGACCCGATCCTGGGCCGCGCTCGCGCGGCAAGTCCTCCGACCGCCGATGACGGTCAGCGCCCCAACCGGGCCGCGGGTGTTCGTGGCCGGCGGCTGACGGTGTCGCTGTCGGCAGGGCAGGTCGTCGCCGAACGCGGCTCCGTGGCGTTCAGATCTTGCCCTGCAGGAGCACGGCCAACCTCGCCAGCGCGCGGGCCCGGGTCGGTCCGATGCTCCCGATGGGGCGGCGCAGTTCGCAGGCGATCTCGACATAGGAAGGCTCGCAGTCGGCGAAGAGCATCGCCAGGAGCCGCTGATCAGACGGCTGCAAGCGGGCGAACGCGGCGCGCAGGATCGAGAGCCGCTCCGTCGTGAGCAGACGCTCGTCGACGGTGGAGGACCAGTCCGCTTCCGACGCCAAGAGTGGGGTTTCCCGACGTTGCCGCTTCGAGAGTCGGATCGCCTCCCGGCGCACTGCCGTCGACAGCCAGCCGCCCACCGCGTCGACGTTGTCGAGACGGTTCAAGGAGGTGTAGAGGGAGCTCCAGGTGTTCTGGACGGCGTCTTGCGCTGCCGAGGCGTCGAGACCCTCTCGTCGAGCGATGTGCCAGAGGCGACTCGTGTGCCTCGAAACGAGCTCGGACCACGCGGACTGATCGCCAGCCCGGCAGCGCAGGACGAGCTCGCCGTCGCTCAGGCGAGCAGCGCGGTGAGTGCGGGACCTCGCGCCCGCTTCGACACGCCGCTGTCCGCGAGTCGGAGCTTCGTTCGTTCCGGGCACGTCGGGGCGCCGCAGCGCGGGGCCCTGAGTGGCGGTGACGGTGGGGGCGGTGGCCATGACCCCGATCGTCCGCTCCATGCGCCTCGGGCACCGCGTCGCCTGAGTCAGTTCCAGCGTGACCCCCGGCACCGTTCGGTACTACGGTCGTTGGCCGGTGGATACGCCGTCCGATCCCTTCGGTGGTGCGCTCGATCTGGAAGGTCGCCGGACGTTCGCCGCGCTCGGGCGGCAGCGGCGTTATCCGCGCGGCGCCTACCTCTTCATCGAGGGGGACCAGAGCAGCAGCGTCATGGTGATCCGGACGGGACGGGTCAAGGTCACGACAACGACGCCCGAGGGACACGAGCTCGTGCTCGCGCTGCGCGGCCCGGGGGCGCTCGTCGGCGAGCTCGCCAGCCTCAGTGCGACTGATCGGCGTCGCTCCGCGACCGCCGTCACGCTGGTTCCGGTGCTCGCGCAGGTGATCGGCAGCGACGACTTCTTGCGCTTCCTCGCCGGCCACTCGCCGGCACTGTTGGCGCTGACTCGCATCATCATCGGGCGACTCCACGACGCCGACCGCCGGCGAGCTGAGTTCGGGAGTTACGACACCCTCGGACGCCTGGCTCGCGTGCTCGGTGAGCTCGCCGCCGGTTCGGACATCGTGACGGACGACGGCGTCCACATCGAGCCGGCGCTGGCGCAGCACGAGCTCGCCGGGCTCGTCGGCGCGTCGCGACCGTCGGTCGTGCGCGCCCTCGGCGAGCTGCGACGCCACGGCGTGATCGAAACCGGCCGCCGGCGGCTCGTCATCCGAGACGTCCGCGGCTTGGCCCAGCTCGCCCACGAGCTCTGACGCCGTGGGCCGCGTGTCGGCGCTCGCGGCGCCGCACGCTCGGGTCAGACGGGTCGGAGCGGGTGGTCGCAGGCACGGCCCACGTATCAGACGCCCTCGTACGACACCCTCATCTGACAATCGAGTGGAGCCAGGGACGATCGAGTCGTCGAGGGCGTTGATCCCCTCATTGGCCCGGAGGTGTCACGGGAATGAGCAGACGGCGCGCCAGAGGCGCCCGAGGCAGGACGGCAGCGACGGAGCCGCAGGCGACTCGCCGGCGGGGACGGCGTGCTCACCGGTCGACAGCGCAGTTCGTCCCGATCGACGATGCCGGTGACAGCGGGTGCCTCGAGCCCAGTGACGGCCTCCTGTGTCGGCTCCTCGCTGTTCTCGACGTGCCGCCGACAGGACTCGTCGAGCTCGCCGAGAGGCTGTGGAGGCCGGTGGTGGTCCCGGTCGAGCCCGCTCTCGCCGGCGACCTCGACGGCGGCTCGACCCGACCGCTCGGGTCAAGACGCCGTCGAGGCGTGCCACGAACGGCGGCGGCTCCGGGCGCCGGCTGGTTCTGGCTGACGGAGCACCACGGGCGGTGCTCCCACGAGCACCTGACGGCGACGCGGTCGGACCGCGCCGGGCGCGGGTGTGGCTATCAGCGGGGCCCGATGCCACCCCCGCGACGGTGCACGCACGACTGAGGGCCCTGCTCGTCACGCGGCAGCCCGTGGACGGCGCCGCTCAGCCGACCGGTGGGGAGGGTGCACGCCGCTTGGCGGCCCGCCGTGCACGCCGCCTCGCGGCGCTGTCGGGTCCGAGACGCGCCTGGTCGAGCAGCTCCCGCTGGCGGTGCTTGGAGAGTTCGTAGGCGAGGAACTCGTACATGTCGATGTCCTTCCGATGGCGATGGTGTGGCTGGCGACCACCACCGTCCTCCGTCCCGCACCAGCCGGCAGCATCATGTGACGCGGTCGAGCTGTGCCGACGTGCACGTCCGGGCGGCGCGCCTCGACGCCCGGCGGTCGATCGGCGAACCGCATCCGCAGGCATTGGCGCGTATCGGTTGCCTCGTCGGCAACACCTTTAGCGGCGGCGATCGCAGTCCCGCGTGATCCCTGCGGGCCGTCGACGCGGTGTCACGCGGCTGTCGTTGCTGATCCATCGGGCACCTCCGCGTCTCGTCCTGCAGCGCATCGTGCGGGACGAGTGACCGGCGCGACACGCCATGCCGAGCGCTCCGGTGCTCCATCTGGTGCATTGAGAGCGAGCGCCGATGGGCGATCGCGGTCCGAGCGCTACGGCGCGAGGAGCGAAGCGACGACCGGCCCAGCGGACGGGCGGCTGTAGCGGTCAGTCCTGCACGGACCTTGTGGCTCGGCCGGCGGCCGCGACGGCGATCACTGGCGGATGCGACGAGCTGCCGATCTGGCGGGCTGCGGGCGAGCGTCCGCCAGATCGGCAGCGACACACACCAGCACCACGGGCATGCGGTGTCGTCGAGGACCCAGGGCGACGGGCATCGGCCGGTGATGCACCGCCGTGAACCCCATGGCCTGCGGCGCGAGGGCCGTGGCGATCGCTGCCCTTGCGCATCAGATGATGCTGTGCATCGGCCCGCTCGGGAGGACGGTGGTGCTGTCCAGACATGCCGATCCAGGGAGGACGGAGATGCACCCATCGATCGACCACGACCTCGCCAAGTTCCGCCAGGCCGAGCTCGCCGAGCAGGCTCAGCGCAGCCTCGAGGCCGCAACGAGCCGTCGTGCCCGCCGTGCCGCTCGACGATCGGCACGCCGCACGGCCCGCCGCGAGCCGCCGACCGTTGCCGACGTGGTCGTCATCTCACCTCGAGACGTCGCCGACGACGCGGCCTGACGTGAGGCCACGGACATGACGATGACGTACTGGATCGACGAGATCAGTGGCGTCCGGCTCGCCGCCCACGAGCTGATCCGCCGTCGCCGGCAGGCGAGCGAGGTCTACCTCCGAAACACACACATCTTCGAGGACGAAGTGGAGGCCCTCGCGGCCCTCGGTGTCGTTCCGCTGGAGCGTGCCGGGTCTCCGCGCGACGCCGCGGACGGGCGGCAGGGGAGGACGACGCCAGCAGCGGTCGCGGCACGGACGCCAGTTCGCGGTCGGTGTCGATCGCGGTGAGCTCGCAGCCGCGTCGGCCGGCAGACGAATCCCATCGCGACGACCACCAAGGGCCACAGCAGAGAGAACTGCTCCTCGACCGACGGTGACCACATGTGCCCCGGCGGGTCGAGGTGGCGTCCGCTGGCCATGATCCAGTTGGCCGAGTAGGTCAATGCGCCGATCGCGCCGAGCGAGACGCCCGACACACCGTGTTTCGAGCTGATCGCGACGTACCCGATGACGAAGGCGAGCATGACCAGCACACGGACGGCGCCATTCTCAGTGGACTCCGCCCACCACCTCGAATCCAGGATGGCGGTCGCCTTCCTCAAGAAGCGAGTCGGCGAGCGCGGCGAGCGCGATGAGCGACGGAACACCCTTCAGACGGTGGAAGCCCCGGGACCGGAGCGCGCGCTGCTCGGAAGGAGGGAGCACCTGCCTGACCTCGTCGGTGACCAGCACTTCGCTCGGTCGGGCAAGGGCGGCGACCCGGGTCGCGATGTGAACGTTGAGGCCCGCGAGATCGCAGCCGCGGAGCACCACGCTCCCGCGATGGACCCCAGCGCGTACCTCGAGACGGAGGTGACGCAGCGCCTCGCCGATGGCGAGTGCCGCGGCGACCCCCGAGCTCGGGCACTCGAAGACGGCGAGGTACCCGTCGCCGGTGTGTCGTGCGGCGCGCCCTCCGAGCCGCCTGATCGTCGACGCTGACACGTCATCGTGGGCGTCGAGGAGCCGGCGCCAGGCGCCGTCGCCGAGCGCCGCCGCGCGGTGCGTCGAGCCGACGATGTCGGTGACGAGGATCGTCGCGACGATGGAATGCGCGTTCGACCGCTCGACCTGCTCGTCGAAGGGCCACGACGGTACGTCGCTGCGTGGCCGCAGCACCGGTGCGCTCAGCAGATGTGTACGCAGTCCCTCGGTCACGCGACAACCTCCCCGGGCGGATGGGCGATTGGGTTCAGCGTGGTCAGTCCCGCGGGTCGCGAACAAGGGTGTCCCCTGGACTTCTTCGGGCCATCTTCGGGGTTGTCGGGACGCCTCCGAGATGGGCGAAAGAAGCCCTTTCAGACCTCGCCACGGTGACGTTGGATGGGTGGCGTGTCGGATGCTCTCGCCGCCACCTCTGTGTCGGGTCCGCACTTATGCTCGCGAGCCGTGTCGCGTGACGTCCGGCCGCCAGGGCTGCTGGCGTTGCTCCTGCACACATTGCGCACCAAGTTCCAGGTCCCACGCCGCGTGCTCATGGATTGGGCGGGCATCGACGAGAAGCAGTATGGGCGGTGGGTGCGCGACGGCCAGCGTCCCGATCGGCGCGGCCGTGAGAAGCTCGAGTTGATGTACCCGCACGTGCTGTCGTACCTCGAGCGCGTCGGCCACACCTGGGACGATGTCGTCGACTGCCTGCCCGAGGAATGCCGGTACAGGTCGCTGCGGGCGGGAGCGGCGTTGGCGGGCGGCAACCCCTTGCTCGTCGCGGCCGACCTCGACGCCGACCGGTCCCGAGGTCCGGACCGACCCGAATTCCGTCACGCGCTGGCAACGACGATCGGCGAGCGCGTTCCCGAGTCTTCGCCATCGAGTGGCTTCCGGCTGAGCTCGGAGCTGACCGAGGTCGACGCGGTCAGCCTCATCTACGCGATCACGGCTGCGGTGTGCTGCACCGAGTCGGAGACCGAACGTCTGACGCTGACAGCACTCGATCTACTTCGAGGTGCAACGGTGAGCGACCGCCCTTACATTCACGCCTATCGAGCGGCGGTCGAGGCGGTGGTCCGCGAGCGGGCCGCGCCGCCGCCCACGTTTCGGCCCACGCCGGGCCTGCCACGGAGCTATCTCGCGTTCATCGATCCGAGCCTGGCGACCGCAGTGGTGCTCGCGGACCAAGAGCTGCTCCCGTTGGACCAGATCGCGGACGTCTTCATGATGCACCCCGATTACGTCGCCCAGCGCGTCTCGTTGGCCCGGCGCGAGCTCCTCGCGTTGGGATGGTTGCCGTCATGAGCGGGTCTGGCGACCGCCCGGTGCTCCCGGTGCGCCGCGCGGACGTCCCGGAGCTGACCCGCCGCCGCCTGTCGAAGCTGGGGCCGTCGGGGGACCCGTCGCCGGCCGATCGTCCAGGTCACGTGCACGGACCCGAGCCCGATGAGCCCGTCGACCTGGCCGACCACCGGCCGGCGGTCGCCGAGGCCCTGGATCGCTTGCGCGAGGCCGACCGCGGGAAGGTGCCGCCGCGTCGCCACGACGCGCGGTCGCCGTTGCTCCTGACGGCGGCGGGCCTCGTCGCCGTGTCCGTCCTCGTCGTCGGCGGGTTCTCGGGACTGCGCCGCCTCGACGACCGATCCGACCAGCAGGCGTCGACGGCGACGAGCCGGTCCGTGGTGAACTCGCCAACGAAGTCCGTCACCGCTCCGGGTGCGGACACGTTGGTCGGCTCCACGTGGCGACCATTGCCCCTCGCGGAGCCGCCGCGGCCGTCGCCGCCGGCGGCGGTCGTCGGCGCCATCCGCGCCTCAGCCGTCGTGCTCACCGTTGCTGACGGCGCCGTCGTCGGCACGAGTCCGCTGGTCCTCGATGGTGTGCTGAACGCTCCGGCCGGCTCACAGCTCCTCGTTGCCGGCAACCGCGTGCCGGTCGGTCAGGACGGACGCTGGTCGACGTCGGTGCTGCTGGTGCCGGGCTCGAACAGCATCGAGTTGACGATCGTCCCCGCTGACGCGAGTGCAGGCGTCCTCGCCACGGGGACGCTGCACGTCACCCTCGATGCTTCGGCCGCGGCCCCCGCCGATGTCGTCACGAAGACGTCGTGACGGCGATTTGACGTTCGTGGGCTCACGTCCTCAGCTGTGCGCGAGCAGCTCGGCCAAGCGGATGGCCAACGCGCCGAGGGTCAGGGTCGGGTTCGCCGCTGGAGAGGTCGGGAAGACCGACAGGTCGCAGACGTAGAGGTTGTCGTAGCCGACGATGCGGAGTTCGGCGTCGACGACGCCCGAGTCGTCGGCTGCCATGCGCATCGTGCCGACCTCGTGGGCGACGCCGCCGAGATCGGCCTCGTGCAGATCGAGGCCTTCGCCGGCGAGGGCCACCCCGCCGAGCCCGCCGATGACCTGCTGCTGGACCGCCCTCAGCTCGGCGCGCAGAGCGTCGGACACGTCGGCACGATGGAACGTGAGCACCGGCTTGGCCGGCGGCGGGCCCGGCTGGGTGACCCTGTTCCCCGCGACCAGCGGGGTGTTGAGCATGAAGACCAGCTCGCTCAGCATGAACGGCCCGGTCGCCGCGCGGTGCTCCGCCAGCAGGTCCTCGTCGATGTAGCGGCCCTGGTTGAAGTCGGCGCCCAGCTCGACCACCAGGTTGTACGGGTGGTCGTCGACGCCGGCGTGGCGGAACCGCGACAACGTCTTGCTCGCTCCACCGGGCTCGTAGTGCGGCGCGCTGGCGGGGATCGCGAAGTGGGTGAAGAAGATCGGGTGGTCGGTGATGCCCGCGCCGATCAGTCCGTTCGGGTCGGTCAGCCTGCTCGCGAGCGCCAGTCGGGCGGTCTCGATCGTCCCGCAGGCGAGCACGAGGTGGCGACCGTGGAACGTGCGGTCGACGTTGGCGATCAGGTCGTGCGCCACGACGCCGCTGGCCCGACGGCCATCGGTGAGCACCCGCACGACGGGATGGTTGAGGTTCACCGTCAGCCCGCGGGCGCCCGCTTCGGCGTCCGTGAGGCGGGACTCGAGGAGCAGGTCGGCGGTGGAGAACAGGCCGGTCGGGATCGACGTCGCCGTGGGACCCTGGTACTGCACGGCCATCGCCGCCGGCAGGTGGTCCCATTCCGGCAGTAGCGTCCGCAGGAGCACTCGGGTGTCTTCCTGGTACGGCGAGGTCGGCAGCTCGCGTGCGTGCATCAGTGTCTCGGCCACGCGGTAGCCAGACTGCTCGAGGTACGCCTTCACGGCGGGCGGCCACGCGTCGAGCTCCCACGACGTCATACGCGGCGTCAGGCCACCCCAGAACAACGAACGCCCGCCGAGGTTGATGCCCTGCCCGCCGGCGAAGATCGAGCCCGGGCCGTTCACGTAGTTGACGACCTTGAAGTCGTACCAGAGCCGCCACACGTGCTTGTCGAAGCGGCCGATGGTCAGGCGACGCGGCAGGTTGCCGACGTGGGTCGGGAACAGGTAGCTGCCGGCCTCGAGCACGAGCACGTCGGCACCGAGGTCGGAGAGCTGATCGGCGAGGATGCCGCCGCCGATGCCGGAGCCCACGATCACGGCGTCCCACAATCTGTCCTCGTCGCGGGACGGCCAGAAGAACCGCTGCGCGACGGACGGGTTCTCGACGAGGACCTCGAGCGGCGGAAAGCGCACATCCCGGTAGACGAGCTCGTCGCCCGCTGCTGGCGCGGGGGCCCTGAGGTTCTCGCCGAGCATCCACGACGCGTGGTCGAGGACGAACTTGAACTCGATCCCGCCGCCGAACGAGTCTTCGTCGAGCAGGAAGCGCCAGCTGTCGCCCGAGAAGTCGCCCGCGTGCTCCGTCTCCCATCCGTCGGCCGCGGTCCGCACGGTGACGACGAGGTCCGGCCTCAGGTCGGGCGCGATCAGCCGGATCGTGAACATGTCATCCCTCCATCGGCGCCGCCAGGAGGGCGGCGGCCTCGTCGCGGTGCGGCGAGCCCTCCGGCAGCGACGCCACGAAGCCGAAGTGCGCGCGGGCGTCGTCCGGGGCGCCGCAGCACAGGGCCAGCAGGCCGGCGTGGAAGCGCGCCGCGGCGTCGTCCGGCGCGGCGTGCACCGCGAACGCGAGCGCGTCGCACGCCGAGCCGAGGTCCTGGCGCACGAGGCACACCGCGCCGAGTTGCACCGCGACCCGCACCGACATCGGGAACCGCGCCCGTGCCTCGCGCAGCACGTCGGCCGCCTGCGCGGTCCTCGACGACGCGGCCAGGGCCACGGCCAGCGCCACGATGAGGTCCTCGGACGACGGCTCGGCGTCGACCGCGGAGGCCCAGGCATCGGCCGCCGCCCCCCACTCCCCGCGTGCCGCGTCCACGCGCCCGAGCGCGTCCCACGCGTAGGCGTTCGAGGGGTCGAGCCGCACCGCTCGCCGCAGCGCGTCGACACCGGAGTCGACGCGTCCCAGCCACAGCTCGGTGACGCCGGCGTTCGCCCAGTACAACGACCGGCCCGGATCGATGGCCAGCGCATCCCGGTAGCACACCGCCGCCTCCTCGTGGCGTTCCTGTATCGCCAGCAGGTACCCGAGGTTGGCATGGGCGACCGCGTTGCCGGCGTCCTCGGACAGCGCTGCCCGATAGGACTCCTCCGCCTGCGCGTACTCGCCGGCGAGGTGGGCGAGCGCTCCCCGGTTCACGAGTGCGATTGTCATCGGTCCACCCTCCTAGACGACTGACTTGACGAGACCCTTCAGCAGGTCTCCGGGATCAACGGACGGATAGCTGAACTCGACCTGGCTGAGCGACAGCTCGAACGGCTTGCCCTGCTCGTAGTGCACGGGGAACAGGACGCCGAACCTCAGGTTCGAGCCGTACTCGAACGAGGCGAGGCTCCACTTCTTCTTGTAGATCTCGATCGTCGTCAGCCACAGGTCGGCCTCGACGTCGACGAAGGCCTCGATGGCGAACCGGAACTTGGGCTCGACGAAGATCGATCCCTTGGCGTCGATCACGAGGCCGCGGGTCGGGTTCCAGTCCACGTCGACGTTGGCTTGCGCCGCGCCCTCGAGGCCGAGGGCGCCGGAGACCTCGAGCCCGGCGGTGGCGCTGACCACCGGGATGCCGGCTCCGACGCCGCCCCTCACGAACAGCCGCAGCCCGGCGTGGGCCGGCACGAACATCTCGGCCTTGCCGCGCACGGTCGTCGCCGCCTCGTCGTCCGGGCTGTAGGTGACGGCCAGGCTCAGGGCGCGCAGCTGGCCGGGACCGAAGCCTGCCGAGGCGTCCAGGCCGCCCTGGATCGTGGCGAAGATGCCGATGCGCTGCCCGGCGACGGCGACGCCGACGATCGGGATGTCGACCCCGATCTTGAAGATGTTCTTCTCGACCTTCTTCTCGTCGAACAGGTTGATCTGGTTCGGGAGGCCGATCTCGCCCTTGACGGTCATGCGCCCCTGTGGGTCGAGCTCGAGGCCGATCGTCCCCTGCAGCCACGGCGCGATCTTGATGGTGACCTGGCCGCCGCCCCACGCCGTGATGTTGGCCGTCGGCGGTCCCGCCGGCTTCCCCTCGCTGAGGGCTTGGTTGGTGACGCCGAGCCTGACTCGGCCGTTGAGCATGCCGCGCTGGTAGCCGAGATCAGCCTCGGCGAGGAACGCCCCGTCGTCGTACTTGCCCGTGACGCTGCCGGTGACACCGGGGATCGACGGCTTGGCCGTGACACCCCCGCTCAGGCTGTAGCCGTCGACGCCCTGTTGGACCTTGGCGTCGATCGTGCCGCCCTCGATGCCCGGGAGCTTGCCGATGCCGAGCTGGCCGGCGACCTCGAGGCCCTTCTCCTTGTCGTAGGTGACCTCGAGCGTGCCCTTCTCGAGACCCTTCAGCGACGACTCGAACGTCCCCTTGGCGTGGACGGTCTCCTCGCTGACCTCCACCGTGGCCTCGGCCGACTTGATGCCCTTCACCTTGCCCTCGCCGACGCCGAGCGTCCCGCCGCCGCCCCACTTGCCGTCCCTGTAGTGGACCTTGACCTCGGCCTTGGTGAACAGCTCGGTGTCCACCTCGAGCTCCGCCGACAGTGCGAACGAGTCCGAGGATCCCGCTGCGGCCTTCAGCAGGCCGCGGCCCAGCTTCTCGATCTCGAAGCCCACGTCGCCCTCGACCGCGAAGCCCTTGGTGCCGACCGAGAGCTCGAGCGCACCACCGGTGATCTGCAACGGGCCCGGGAGCTCGAGGCCTTCCGCGGTGATCACGGCGTAGGCGGCGACGTCGGCGCCCTCGACGCGCACGCCGATCTCGGTGTTCTTCAGCAACGAGATCGATGGCGTCGGGATCTTGGCCTTGCCGACCAGACCGACGTTCGGGTTGAACTCGGCGTCCTCGAAGTCCAACGGGCTGAGTCCGTTGAACAACAGGTTCTTGGTGGCGTACTTGGCGTCGAGGTAGCCGCCGAACTCGACGCCCGGGATCGCCACCAGGTTGGCGTCCAGCGGCCCCTCGTTCATCCGCTTGTGTTCGCCGTAGAGCCGGCCCTTGACCGTGCCGCCGCCGCCCTCCTTGGCGTCGACCTTCGTGACCGTGAACGCCCTGGGGACCTTCCAGTCGAGCTTGTCGGGGTCGACGATGCGGACGTCGCCGCCGTAGGGCTTCGTGTAGATGGCGACCGCGTTGGCCTTGCCCTTGAGCTCGGCCACCTTCTTCTCGGGTACCAACTCCAGCGGGGCGGTGACGACGTCGGCGGCCATCTCGGTCGCCTCCCAGTGGGGCGGCTTGCCGGCGTCGCCCTTCCCGGGCGCGGCCACGGCCGTGACCTCCCACTCCTTCTTGATCTTCTTCGCCGGCGGTGGCTTCTTGTCGAGCTTCGGCCGGGCCTCCTCGACGACCTCCTTGATGCCGCGGTCGATCGCGGCGCGGATGGTCGAGCCGGAGCTGCGGTTCTCCTTGGCCCGCAACAGCCACATGTTCTCGATCTTGTGGGCGCCGCTCAGCTGCCACTCGAGCTTGTGGTCGACGTCGAAGAGCGTGAAGGCGGCCTCTCGGTCCCAACGAGGTCGGAGGATCGCGGCGGCGATCGCGTCGACCGACCCGATGACGTAGCGTTTCGACTTGCCGTACTGCAGGTAGTAGGTCGGGCCCTTGTTCTCCTGCAGGTTCTTGCCGCTCGTGAGGCTGGTGACCTTCTTCTGGACGTTGGTCTTGACCTTCTCTCGGACCGCGTCCTCCCAGACCTTGATCTGGTCGTTGGGACGTTCCTTCTTGTTGATGTTGAGCTGGCCGGGCGACAGGGCGGCCTTGAACTTCGGGACGTCGAGCTTCTTGATGTGCAGCGTGCTGTTGTCGAGGTTGATGTCGCCCTTCACGCCCGAGTTGAACGACTTCTTCTCGCCAGCGGCCTCGTCCTTCTTGCTGGGCGTCCGGCGGACGACGGCCGGCGTGTCGGGCGTGACCGCTTCCGCCTCCACAGCCGGTGGACCGCCGCTCGCACCGGTCTGTTGCACGACGTGCGTGAGCTCGTGGGCGAGGATGGCCCGGCCCTGTGGGCTCACAGGGTCGTACATGCCGGCTGCGAAGTAGACGTCGCGGTTGCGGGTGAACGCGATCGCGCCGATCGAGCGGGCCGCCTCGTTGGCGCCCGGGTCGTCGTGCACACGTACCTCGCCGAACTGGGCGCCCTCGAAGCGAGACTCGAAGAAGCGGCGGGTTGCCTCCGGCAGCGGGCTTCCCGTGCCCCTGCTGTTGTCCAGGTAGTCGCGCACCGAGTCCGGCAACGCCCCGCCCTCGCTGCCGACCGCGTCGGTGGCAGTCTGCCTCCGCACGACCTCGGTGCCCGTCGGCGGCGCGGCGGTCGGCGCCGGCACCGGCTCGGTGGCCCGCATGATGCGGCGAGCCATCGTGTCGGCCTGCTGCTCCATGGGATCGTCCGCCGGCCCCACCTCTGTCTTGCGTTGCAGCGCCATGTCACCGACGCCGGCGCCGGGCTGCGTCCCGGCGGCGGCCGGTGTGGCGTCGGCCGCGGCGGTCTCCGACGCCGGCGTGGTGTCGGGCTCGCGCTCGGCCTCGGTGGAGGACGCCGCGTCAGCCATCGTCGCGTTCCACCGCTCTGACGAACACCCGCAGCGGGCAGTCCCCGCGCTCGAACGTGGCGGTCCTCGTCTCGACGTCAGGGCTCTCCGCCACGCCTTCGAGTGCCTCGATCGCGAACGCCTCGGCGTCGCCCGCCGTGTGACCGTCCTGGAGCCAGTCGTCGTGGGCCCACACGACCACCGACGGCGCCGTGACGCCCCTGACGTGGCCCTCGACCGCCCCGAGGTCGAAGGAGCCGTCCGCGTTGCGGCGCACGGTGCCGAGGCGCACCAGGCGGCTGTCGTCGATGGCTTGCTGCACCAGCGTCACGCTGGGCTCGCGAACCAGGCCCCACAGGTCGTCGTCGGTCACATCCTTGGGGATGTACGCCTCCGCGCACAGCAGCTCCACCTGCAGGCTGATGAGGAACACCGCACCGTCCGACCCCGGCTTGACGAGCTCGTTCGGCGGCGGCCCGATCAGACGCAGCGCGGCGCTCTCCAGGCCCTCGAGCACGGCGGTGGGTCGAAGCGCCCGCACGATGTTGCGCAGGCGGTCGCGGCCGGCCGGTTGGGTCGTCGCGCCGGTGCCGGCGTACGCGCCGAACAGCACCACGTTGCCGCCGCGGACCTCGGGGTCGATCCAGCGCGCGCGCAGTTGCGCGGCGCTCGTGCGGAGCGTGGCGGTGTCGCCGGCGAACACCGGGGTGGCGAACGGCCGCCAGGCCTCGTCGAACTCGCCCTCCTCGATGGCGGCCCACACCCGCTCGCCGTGGGGGCGGCCGTCGGCCTGCAGGTGCCACGCGTCGACGCGGCGGTCCTCGACCCGTGGCGCCTCGACGGCGCCGCAGTCGTAGTGGGTGCGCCGGCGGAAGGCCACCCAGTCGTGGACGGTCTGCACGGTTCCGCTTCCGCGCGACTCGAAGAGCTTGGCTGCGGCCTCCTCGGCGAACCCGGCACCCTGCGCGCCCTCGAGGATCGTCAGCGCCTTCATGGCCCGGTCGTGGTGATCGTTGCCCGGATCGTCCGCCGCGTCGCTCTGGCTCGCCTTCGCGCCGACCGCGAACGAGCTGCGGCGGAGGCGCAGCTCGGCGCTCGCCGTCGTCGGCGAGCCGCCCCACTCCACCGCCGCGTCGGCGTCGCCCGTGACCGTGAGCGCCCCGTTGTCGTGCTCGAGGGTGAACGAGAGGTCGAACGTCTCGACCGGCCGGGTCTCGTCCGTCTGGCGGGTGACGGCCTGACCGTGCACGACGATCTGCACCTGCTGCGCCGACAACACCCGCTCGACCCGGTAGCGGCCGTTGGCCTCGATGCCGCCGACGGAGCCGGCGCGCGTCGGGATGTACAGCAGCACCTCGAACCCGAAGACACCCCCGTTGCCACGACCCACCGTGAACGGGTTGCCGTCGAAGCGCAGCTCGACCCACCCGACCACCGCCTCGCCCTCACCCGCCGCCGGCGCCACGGCGATCGGTGCTTCAGCGAGCTCGCCCGTCGCCGCCGATCGCACGGTCGACGCGACACGGCCCAGCCCGACGTCACTGACCGTGCCTTCGCCGAAGTTCGGCGTCCGGCGGATCCGCTCGCCGCCCACGACGTTGCGCACCCATGTTGCGGCTGACGTCGCGCCGCGCTGGGTGCCGACGCCCCCGGCGACCGCGGCGTAGAGGGCGAACGGCCCCTGCGGTGCCTGCTCCACGCGGGCCACGCCTCCGAGCGGGATCTGGAGCGTGCTGAGCTCGGCACGACGGAGCATCGCCCCGCGGGTGTCCACCCGCTGCGGCGAGAGCGCCATGTCGAGCTCGAACAGCAACGGCGCAGTCGGCTCGCCGACCTTGCCGTCGGGCACGAGGATGTCGACGAGCTCGCGCTGTGACGGGTCGTCGATGCCGCGCAGCAGCGAGATGCGGTCGAGGTGTTGCGCGGCCTCGAACTCACCGCCCGCCTGGTCGGCGCGGATGGCGCAGAACCGGAGGTCGAGGCCGGGGCCGAGGAGGTCCTGGACCTGTTGGGTCAGCGGGGCCGAAGCGTGCGGATCCCATGGCAGCAGGCCGTACGGCGGCAGTTCCACGAACCCGCCATCGACGAGGATGCGGCGGGTGCCGCCGTCCGCGGCCAGGGCGGCGCGCACGCGCTTGCCGAGGTCGGACAGTCCCTCGATCCCGCCGACGCCGGCGAGCTGGAAGTCGAGCGGGTCCAACGCCGTGTCGGCCGGGGGCGCCGGTGGGGCGGCGGGCGCTGCGACCACGTCGGGCCGCACCGGTGACGGCGCCCGGTGGATCCCCTTCCCCAGCGCCTCGATGACGGTGAGCGTCTCGCCGAGCAGGCCACGGGTGTCGCCGCACGGATCGATCGGCAGCGGTGTGCGTTCGCCCTTGGCTCCGCCGAGCAGCTCGGCCAGCTGGCACTGGAACTGCAGGACCTCGGCCTGGTAGAGGTCCCAGGCGCGCATCGCCATGCGGCCAGCCCAGTAGCGCCGCGGCGGTGTCTCCATCCGTTCCCGCCGGGCGATCCACGGATCGAGGAACACGGCGGCGCCGTTGCGGACGGCGATCAGCGCCACCGGCACGTCGTCGCCGCAGATGGCGGCCGGCGTCACGGCGCCGCGACACCACACGGTGGTGCGCAGGCCGGCGGCGCTGACGAGCGAGCGGGTTCGATCGCGCTCGTCGGCGAAGAACGCCGCGGCGATCTGTGACCGGAGGTGGCCGTCGTGCAGCACGACGGCTCGGGAGCCCGGGACGGGCGCCGTGAGCGTGACCGGGCACAAGCTGATCCGCGCCGTCTCGACGAGGTAGGGGCGCTCCATCGACGCGTCGCAGGCGTCCTCGCACGCCCGTCCACGCACCTCCTCCCAGCCGCACGCCGACTCCGCGTGGCGCAGGACGATGGCGTACAGCGCGGTGCCGCCTGCCACGCCACCACTGGGCGGCGAGGGCACCTCCTCGCAGGCCGCGAACGAGGCGCGGCCGCCGCTGCCGCGATCGGCGAGCACCGGTCGCCGACCGAGCAGCTCGGTGAGGGAAGCCTCGGCCCGGTCGACGAGCAGGAGGACGCGGCCCTGCCCGTCGACGGCCAGCCCGGGTTCGACCGCGACCGTGTCGCCGTCGATGGACGCGTCGAGCCCGGACGCGATGCCTGCTCCGTCGGCGATGTTGGACTGGAACACGAGGCTGCGCATGCCGTCCTGGTCGCGCCGCAGCAGCTCGGCCCGCAGGAACAGCCCGTCGAAGTAGTGGAGCCTGCTCAATGGGCTCGGCAACATGGTCGACGGATCGACGTGGACGGACATCTCAGCTCCTCTCGATGGTGAGGACGGCGTCCCCGGCGAGGGGAACGGGACGTCCGTCGACGTCGGCCGTGACGGGCGTCGGACCCGACCCGGTGACGACGATGCGCACGGTCGTGCCGGCAGGGATGGCCTCGCCGAGGTCGAGCACGAGCCGCCCGAGGGCCGCGTCGAACGTCGGCGTGACGCTGAGGGCGGCCCACGCACCGGCCCCGCCGTCCCATCGGTTGGCGACGACGTTGCCCGCCAGCGTCGCCTCGTGGACCGGCGCGCCGGCCAGGACCGTGACGTGGCTGTCGTCCGGCCACGCCACGCTCGACGGGTCGAGGTGCGGCCCCGCCGGCGCGACGAGGCCGAGCAGCTCGGTGACGACCATGGTGGGGACGTGGACCCGACGGACGCTGTGGTCGATGCCCCCGGCCGCGACGTCAGGACGGCCGCCCGCGATCTTGATCGTGATGCGGGCGAGGATGACGCCGGCGTCGTCCTCCGGCGGCTCCAGCTCGAGCGAGTCGCGGGCGACGAGCGCGGCGAGCGTGTCGGGCTCGGTCGAGCCCGGCCGCTGTCCCAGCGCCCGGCGCAGGTGCCGGAACGTGCTCGGCGGACCGTCGGCCGGCGCCTCGAGGTCGATCTGGACCGTCTCGATCACGCGCGAGTACGCCGACTCCGGCGTGTCGTCGCACTCACCGGCGACCGCCGGCACGGCGCGGTCGAGGCAGGCGCGATGACGCACGACGACGTCGACGACGAGGTCGCCGTCATCGCCCGCGCCGAGCTTCTCGTGGTTGGCCTCGAACCACTTGTCGAGGTCGAGGCACAGGCGCGTGTTGAGGAACAGCTCGCGCCCGACGGCGTCGAGCGCGAGGCCGCGGTCGACGGCGACCTCACGCGAGGCGGCGTCGAACGTCACCCGGTATCCCCACACGACGCCCGGCCCGTGCAGCCAGGCGTTGTGCAGCCGGAGCTTGCCCCTCGGGTTGGCGGCCAGCAACTCGATGTCGCTGACACCGAGGAGCATGCCGAAGTGCACTGACAGCGAGGTGTACGGGTCGGCGGCCAGCTCGGTCAGGCGCGTGCGGGGCGCGGCCATGTCACCGATCGCCGCGGATCGTGAGCAGCTTGTGGGCCGCGGCCGCGCCCGTCGAGGCGCTGCGGCGCCGGCGGGTCGCCTCGACGCGGGCGTCGACCATCGCGACGGCCCGGCGTTCGCGCACGTCCGCCTGCTCGGCCGCGGCGTAGTCGCTCTCGGACTGCCCGAGGTGCTGTGTGATGTCGGCCACGTCGACGGCGGCAACCCGGTCGAGCGCCATGTCGGCGTCGAAGAAGGCGATGACGTCGGTCAGCACGTCGGGTGGGATGGCGAGCTCGTAGTCGTCGAGCGCCTGCTTCGGCGGCGGGCTCCCCCCGAGGAACGCGCCGTCCGCAGCCTCAACCGCTTGTCGCGCCGTGTCGACCGCGGTTCGCTTGCCGGCGAGCCCCGGAGCCTGCTCCAGGTCGGTGTCGGGGTCGGCAGCGATGGCGGCGAGCTCGGCCTTCTTCAGCTCCTGCTCCGCCGTGTGGAGCACCCGCCACGCGTCGAACCCCGCCTTCTCCTTGCCCGGCGCGTCGCGTTTGACCGCCTCCTGGGCCCGTTGGCCGATGCGCGCCAGCTGTGACTTCAGCGGCTCGCTGCCCTCGACCGACGCGTCCCGCTGAGCCAGCTCGGCGAGGACCTTCTTCGCCGAGGTGAGCCGCGTCAGGGTCGCCTCGGCGGCGTCCTGGATGCAGTCGATCCAGAGGCCGAACGTCGCCGACGCGACCATCCGCGCCGACGTCAGCGGTTCGCTGTCGGCACGGGCCACACCCCCTTGCACGATCGCGTCGAGGAGCAGGTTGCTGGTCTGCGCCTCGTTCTCGGCGGCGAACCAGGCCCGCTGCTGGTAGAGCGTGACCATCGCGTCGCCGCCGAGCAGCCTGGCCAGCCGGTCGCGCGCCGCCTTGTGGTCGTCGCCGCTCTTCACGGTGCCGGCTTCTGCGATCGCGTCCTTCGTCGCCTTGGCGTCGAGCGCGGCCCGCCACGACGCCAGCTGCTCCTCCTGCTTGCCGGCCTCCTCGAAGGCCTTGGCGGCGTTGGCGGCGGCGGCTTGCGCGGCTTCGACCTCGGCGGCCAGGTCGGCCTCACGTTGCTCCGCCTCGGTCTGGGCGAGGGCGGTCTGCTCGACCGTGCTGTTGGCCAGGCGCTGCGCCCGCTCGTTGTCCTCGAGCGCCGCGGCCAGGCGGTCCTGGTCGGCCCGCATCGTCGCCGCGCACAGATCAGCCTGCAGCTTCTTCTGTGCGATCTGGAGCTCGCCCGCCGCGGTGGCGGCGGTGGCGGCCTCGGCCTTCGCCAGCTCGAGTTGCTTCTGGACGATGTGCAGGTTGCGGCGGGCATCGGCGAGCACCCGGTCGGCCCTGCTCTTCTCCTCGGTGCGGACTTCGATCACCTTCGCCATCCCGGTTCCTTTCTCTCGAAGCGGTCGGGGGCGAGGCCGGGGAAGGCCAGGCCGCCCTTGTCGTACTCACGACGGAGCGCGTGCAGCACGTGGGTGATGCCGATCGCGACGGGGCCCTCGGGCGCCGACGCGGCGAGGTAGGCGGCAGCGACCGCGGCGTTGCGGATGTGGGCGCCGACGATCGCGTAGAGCGCCGCCAGTTCGTCGAGATCGACGTCGTCGTCGAGCGGCGCCGTGGCCGGCAGGTGACGGTCCCACAGCAGGCGGCGCTCGTACGGGCCGGGCGGGTCGAACGGCACGATGAACTCGAGCCGGCGGCCGAACGCGACGTCGATGTTCTGGCGCAGGTTGGTGGCGAGCACCGCCACGCCGTCGAAGCGCTCGAGCCGCCCGAGCAGGTAGGCGGTCTCGAGGTTGGCGTAACGGTCCCGGGCGTCGCCGACCTCCGTGCGGCGTCCGAAGAGGGCATCGGCCTCGTCGAAGAACAGCACGCAGTCGCCTCGCTCCGCCGCATCGAACGCGGCGGCGAGGTTCTTCTCGGTCTCCCCGATCCACTTCGACACGAGCTGTGACAGGTCGACGACGAGCAGGTCCCGCTCGAGCTCGCGGGCGAGGACCTCGGCAGCGAGCGTCTTGCCCGTGCCGGGCGGCCCGCAGAACAGCAGGCGCAGGCCGGCGGCGCCGGGGCGGCCCTCGAGGAAGCGCCAGCGGTGGAGGACCGTGGCCTCGTGCGCGCCCCGAGCGGCCGCCTCACGGAGTTGGGCGGTCGCGTCGACCGGCAGGACGAGGTCGTCCCATGTCGCGGTCGGGTGGATGAGGGTGGCTCCCGGGCACGGGCTGGAGCCGCCGAGGTCGGATCGTTGCATCGCGACGTCGATCGGTTCCAGCCCGGACGGGCAGGCGCGGCCCGGGGCCACCGTGTCCCAGAGCCGTCGCCGGGCCCTGCGGTCGAGCGGCGTCATGCGGATCGCGAGGGTCGGCCGGCGGGCGGGCATGTAGGGCGCGCCGGCGGGCAGGCACACGACGACCGGGAACGGGACGCCGTCGAGGTCGGGGGGCTCGTCGGCGACGAGCACGGCGAGGTGGCCGTGGGCGGCGCGGGCGGCAATGGCCGGCCTGGCGTCGGCGTTGACGGGCGCGACGACGTCGGCCTCGATCTCGCACCACGCGGCGAGCGCGACGGCGCGGGCGGCGGCGGCGAGCGGGCGGTCGGCGCGGAGCTCGACGGTGACCGGCTCGGCCTGCGCGATCGCGGCGGCGGCGGCGCGCGTGTCAGGCTCGGCCAGCCACTCCTCGAGGCCGGCCAGGATCGGCGGGATCGCGGTCGCGGCTCGCGGGCGGCCGTGGAGCGATGCCCAGAGATCGAAGTCGACCACGAGGTCGCGGTCCCAGAACGACGGGCCGGCGCGGAGGCCGAGGATGCCGGCGCGGCGGGCGGTGCCGTCCTCCAGCACGTGCGCGAGAGCCGGTCGGCTGTCGCCCGTCGGCCCGATGCAGGCGAGCAGCCCGTGGTCGGCGAGCTGGGCGGCGAGGCCGGCGGTGGCGGCGGGCTGCCCCAGCGGGTGGAGCCGGCGGAGGGCGGCCGCGACGACCTCGTGCTCGTGGCCGCAGCCGGCGAGGACGAGCAGGTCCAATTCGACCGGCACGAGGACGGCTGCGGCGGCAAGGCGGTCGACGGGCTCGCGGGGGACGGCCGGGTCGCCGACGCACGTGCCGTCGGCGGTCGCCTCCGGCGTGGCGAGGGCGCGCAGCCCGGGCGGCGCCGGACCCTCGAGATCGTCGAGCAGGTCGGCCAGCCGGCCTGCCATGCGGAGCGCGGCGGCGTGGAGGCGCACCGACGGCGGGGGAGCCGTGGGCGCCAGCAGATCGGTGACGAGGTCAGCCATAGGTGAACCTCACGACGACGCCGAGCCATGGCAGCCAACCGGGATCGAGGTCGAGGCCGGCGCGGCGGATGTCGACGGACACGTCGTCGATCGAGAAGCGGGCTTCGATCCAACCGGGGTCGGCGATGATCGTCGCCGGTCGGCGAAGGACGTCCTCCAGGTCGAGCGACCCGTCCAGCTCGTCCAGCCCCAGCTCGCCGGCGTCGTCGTCCGCGGACGGCGGATCGTCGTCCGGCGACAGCCCGGCGAACGCCAGCAGCCCGGGGTCGCGTCGATCGAGCACTTCGCGCTCGTGCAGCAGCGGCGTGATCAGGTCGCGGCCGAGGGCGTACATGGCCGCCTGGACGTCGAGCGCCCGCGTGGCATCGACGAGGTGGAGGAGCAGCAGCAGCCCGCCCCAGGGAGTGCGGGCCTCGGGGACGACCTCCACCGGACGGGTCGCCGTCGCGGCCCGCCCGATCCCCGCCGGCGCCGCGGCGGTGACCGCGTCCCAGCGCTGGGGTCCGAGTCGCGCCTCCAGCTGCGCCAGGAGCCCGAGCCGGGCGACGTGCCGCAGGACGCCCGACGCCGCCTCCGGGTGGAGGCTCAGCGCGACGGCGAGCGCCTCGGCCGCCCTGTCGAGCTCCAGCGACGACCACGCCCCGAGCGTCGGTCGGCTCGGCCGCGCGGCTGTTCCCGGCGTGGCGCCGGGAGCCGGCGCGCCAACGGAGGCGTCCGGAGCGCCCTCGTGCGCCGGACCGCCCGCGCGGACGACGGACCCGCTCGGGTCGGGTCGCGTCGCGGACGCCGCCACCGGCCATCGCGGGCCGGCGCTCTCGGCGGCGACGAGCGGGGCGGCGCCGGGGGCGTCGGGGATCGTGCCGCCGACGCTCGACGGCCACACGCCGACCGCTCGCCAGGCCCAGGCGCGGCCGAGCCAGCCGCGGGCGACGCCGACCGCCAGGTCTCCCAGGGCGTGGTGCCACGAGCGGAACACGACGACGTCGTCGCCGGCGGCGACCCCCGAGGCGGCGGAGACGCCAGATCCCGCCGCCGCGGCGGAGGAGCACGACGTCCCCGCGACGGGGACACGGGCGGCGGCGCCGGCCTTCGGGTCGCCGGCGGTGGCCGTGGCGCGAGCGACCGCGGTCGCAACCCCGGCCGCCCACCGGCCGACCACGGCGGCGTCCGGCTCGGACGCGGCGGCGACGACGCTCGGCACCGCGACCCGGCGCACGCACACCACGTCGTGGCGGCCGAGGCCCAGGTCGTCGAACGCGTCGTCCAGCCCCCAATCGAGCAGCGCCTCGAGCAACGCCGCCCGGCGGACTTCGTCCGCCCCGCGCCAGCGGACGTGCATGCGCTCGATCGTCGCGGTCATCGGTCGAGCCTCGTGGTCTGGCCGATGCGCGCGGTGCCTGGTCGGATGCCGTCCTCGGGTCGTCCGAGCACGGCGTCCCGCCCGAGCGCGGAGTCGCCGACGCGCAGCTGCTCGAACCCGGACCCCGGCCCGATGATCGACGTGAGCTCGACGTACAGCCCGCGGCCGACGCGCATGCCGGCGCCGACGGTGCACAACTCGTACGCGGTGTGGGCCGGCTTCTCGGCGTCGAGCAGGTCGCGCACCGCGCGCTCCTGCGCGTCGTCGAGCAACGCGGGGATCACCACGCTGAACCGGTGGGCGGCCCGCGGGAGACCGCCGCCCACGACGGACGGCCCCCGGCCCTCCACGCGGAACAGCTCGACGATGCGGGGCCGGCGGTCGAGGTACAGCTCCAGCAAGCGCTCGAGGGCGTCCCGGGTGCCGCGCTTGCGGAACAGGCAGGCCGCCTCGCGCACCAGCGTGCGCCGCGCCCGTTCGGACCACCGGTCGTCGAGGGTGAGGCCGATCAGACCGGCCAGCCACGGCAGGACCGATGTGGGTGTGGCGTCGGGGTCGAGGAGGACGTCGCGCTCGCCGGCCCGCCGCTCGATGTCGCCGAGGAAGCCCGCCGCGATCCCCAGGTAGCCGTAGAGGAACGCCGCCGCGCCCGGGTCACGTGAGAACGCGCGCGGCAACCGACGCAGCAGGTCGTGCCCGGGGTGCTCGGCGCGGATGGCCCGCAGCTTCGGCGTCGCCCGCTTCGTGCCCCGCAGCTCGACCCGCAGCCACAGGAAGCGGCCGGCGGTCGATCCGACGGGAGCCTCCAGCGTCTCATACGGGTCGTCGTCGGCGGGCCTGGCCCACGGGATCTCGGGGCCGGTCTCCCGGCAGTGCGCCTGCCGCGCTGCGCCGAGCTCTGGCGGCTCGTCCTCGTCGTCGCTCGTGCCGGAGGCGACCCAGATGGAGGTCCCGTCGGGTACGCAGGCGTCCAGCAGCAGCCGTCCCCACGACTCGTGGTACGTGCCGGCGTCGAGCGGGCCGGCGGTGACGGTGCCGCGACCGGCGAACCGGAGCATCGCCGTGACCGCCCGCCGCAGCCGCCCGGCGTTGGTCCAGAACCCGATCGAGCCGTCGGGCATGCGGACGATGCCACGGCCGTCGTAGTCGCGCGCCACGAGCGGGCGCGTCGCGGGGTCGTCGACGCGCGCCGTCGAGAAGCGATGGAAGGCGGCGCCGTCCGCGTCGGCCACCACCACTGAACCGTCACCGGCCACCTCGATGTCGGTCGCTCCCGGCACGACACCGAACGAGCGGGGCCCGACGACAGCGCCCTCCACGGTGAGACCCCACACGTCGCCGGCCGCGCTGAGGGCGATGCGGATGACGTCGGTCCACGGGAACGGCAGCGCCACGGGCTCGCGGCGCGCCACCACCCGCCACAACGGCTGGCCCGGGTCGTCGCACAGCACCACCGCGCCGGTCCCGACCGACGCCGCGTCGAGCGCCCGGCCCGGCAGCGTCACGCGCTGCAGCAGCCGGCGGTCGGCGAGGTCGTACACGAAGACGGCGCCGCCGAGCCCGTCGACGACGAACAGACGTCCCTCGTCGTCGGCCGCCAGCGCGATCGCCTGCACCCCGACGGCGCCCTCCGCGCCGGCGGCCGGCGTGAAGGGACCGAACGACAGCGGCGACGGCGGCACCAGCACGTCGCCCGCCGGCGTCACGCCGGACCGCTGCCATCGCACCCGCTCCACCCGCCCCTCCTCCGGCACGCCGTGGTACACGAAGCACGCCCGGTCGACGGCGAGGCCGCCACGACCGCCGCGGGGTGGGCGGACCGTCGTCGCCGGCGCCTGCACCTGCCACGCCAGTTGCACGACCTCGTCGTCGGCGTCGACGACCGCGTCGACGAACCGGCAGCGTTCCCACTGCCTCACCGTCGCCACCGCCACCAACGCGGGCGCGGCCATCAGCAGATGTCCGGCGGGACGGGGATGGGGATGGGCCTCGTACCCGGCACCGGCCCGGGTGTGTCGAGGGCGGCACCGGCCTCGGGGACCGGGCCACCGGCGACAACGGTGACGGCCTTGACCTCGACGGCCTCCCACCTCTCGAGGCGAACCGTGCCGGACGTCCACGTGCCGTCGTCCGCCTGCCGCGCGACGTCCACACCGTTGAGGTAGAGGACGCCCTCGACCTGCAGGGCGGCGGCCTCGAGCTCGGCCGCCCGCACCGTTCGGCCGAGGGGCCAGCCCTCGCCCTCGGGGCCGAACGGTGGGATCGGTGACAGGTACTGGCGGATGACCTGTTCGACCCAACGGCGTACCGCGTCCGGGCTGGCGCCGGGCTTCGGCTCGAAGGAGATGCCGACCGCGACGGCGACGTACTCGGGAGGCACGACGTAGAGCTCGGTCGTGACGAGGCGGCGGCGGTCGAGGAACGCGCACACCTGTTGCAGCACGCCTCGCTCGGGCACGGGCGCGTCGGGGTGCAGCGGGTCCGAGCTGGGCCACACGACGACCGTCACGGTGCCGGCGGCTTCGACGAACGGCTCGCCGCGGTGGAACAGCGGCAGCACCTCGGCCCGCCCGACCACACCGCCGGGCGTGGCCAGCGCCAGCTCGCGGAAGTCCGACGCCGTGACGGCGCGGTCGCGCCGGCGCAGCTCGCCCGGGATGCGGCGCAGGCCGTCGGCGATGTCCTCCGCGTCGGCCCCACCGCTGCATGCCAGCGGGTTCGTGACGGTGGCCCCGGCCGCCCGGTCGACGGGCACGGTCCCGGGCACAGCGGCTCCACCGAACGTGGTGTCGACCTCCATGCGCTTGACCGCGCCGGAAGGGACGTTGCCCTGCGCGCCGCCGCCGAAGCGGTACTCGCGGGCCCGGATGCGGTCGCCGAACTGCGGGGCGAGCCCGCGCACGGTGTCGCCGAACGTGATCGTGCCGGCCTCGGCGTCGAGCACGTAGTGCCGGGACCCGGGCGTGCTGGCGGTGAAGGACTCGACGCGGTCCCACTGCTGCCACTGGTCGGGTTGCTCCTCGACCTCCACCTTCAACGTGTCCGCCAGGACGTCGCGGTTGGCGAGCGCGAACGCCTGGGCGGGCTGGGCGCTGCCCGCGCCGACGAACTCGGCCGTCGCCGTGCGCCACTGCTTGACGCGTGCGGCGTTGGCGCCGATCCATCGGAAGCCGCCCAGCGCCGGGGCGCCCGCGGGGGCGAACGCTCGGATCCAGAAGAGGACCGGAGGCTCGTCGTCGAGGGTGGGCGGGAGGTCTCCGGTGCCGGCGAGGAACGGGTCAGGCGGCACCGGGAGGCCGACATCCTCGAAGCGGGCCGGCAGCCGCAGCCGGACCACGCCGTCGCGCGTGAGGCCCCACGTGGTGTCGCCGACGGGATCGACGGTGAGGTACTCCGGCTCCTCGTCGGCGGCGAGGAGCCCCGCCTTCGTGACCCGCCACTCGACCTGCGGTGGGACGGCTTCGTCGCTGACCGCCGTGCCGAAGCATGGATCCACGGCGATCATCGCCGGTGCCTCGGTGGGCAGCGAGAACGCGAGGCTCAGCACGGCGCCGCGGCCGGGCTCCAACGGGTCGCTCCCGAGCGGGCCGGTCGGGTGGCGCAGGGCGTCGAGCGCGTGCTGATCCCCGTCCGGCGCGATGACGGCGATCCACAGCGAGTGGTCGACCGACGCCCCCGCGTCCACGGCGACGCCGGTCGCCGCGCCCTCGTCGTCGGGCACCAGCGCGACCTTGTAGTACGCGGCCGTCTCTCCCGGCTTGAGGCCGTCGCGCGCGTCGATCGCCCGCTCGGCGACGAGCGCCTGTTCGCCCTTCAGCAGTTCGTGCACCACCTGCTTCACCGCGCCGCGCACGCTCACCGGCAGCACGGACACGTCGTCCTGGACCTCGAAGCCCACCGGGCCGGCGAACACCGACACGAGGCCCCGTTCGACCACCGGGAGCACGAACGGCTGGTCGGGGTTGAAGGCAGCTCTGAACGTGACGATGCCGTCCGCGGGCTGCGAGGGCCGCAGCGGGACGTCGAGCAGCTTCAGCAGCTGCAGCTGCGTGCGCTCGGGGATCTGGTTGAACCGGAACAGCAGGTTCTCGCCCAGGAACGCGAGCAGCTCGAGGATCGTGACGCCGGGATCGCTCGGCGACACGTCGGTCCAGTCGGGCGCGTAGACGGGGATGCGCCCGACCAGCTCGTCGCGGAGCTGCTCCCACGACCGGTCGTCGAGGACGGGAACGGGCAGCGGCATCAGCTCGCCCCCGCCCCGATGGGGAAGCGCACGTCGAGCGCGGCGGGGCTTCCGTCGCGGACGTGCGCGTATGCGACGGAGATCCACACGATCGCGGCGTCGACGTCGTCTGGGACGACGGCCACGTCGCGCACCTCGATGCGCGGCTCCCACTGCCGCAACGCCCGCTCGACGTCGGCGGCGATCTCGGCGCGCGTGCCGGGGGTGTTGGGCGCCATCAGGTGGCGGCGGAGACCGGCCCCGAACGTCGGGCGCATCACCCGCTCGCCGGTGTCGCAGTCGAGGATGAGCAGGATCGACTGACGCACGAGGTCAGGGCCGCTCAGCCAGGTCAGCCGGCCCTCGCGGGTGGCCTCGACCGGGAAGGCCACGCCCATGCCGAGACGGAGCCCGAGGGAGGTGTCGCCGGCGCCGCTCATGCCGGCTGCACCTCGCGCCGCTCGACCCGCGGCTCGTACACGAGGTCGTCCACCGGACGGGCGAGCGCGTCCTTGCCGTACATCTTGCGCAGCAGGCCGCGGCGCTCCTGGCGCGTCTGCGTGCTGGTGAACTTCGGCTTGTAGTTCTGGTCGCTGTCCTTGGCGAGGTCGTCCCCCGGCCCGAACAGTCCGAGCGCGGCGTCGAGGTTGGCCTCGACGTCGATGTCGAACTGCGCGTCGAGCGGGTTGACGGTGATGGCCGCCTCCATGTTGCCGCCGAACTTGATCTCTGGCGGGATGCAGAACTTCAGCAACAACAGGAACCACAGCTGGAACAGCAGGATCACGATCGGCAGGAACAGCTGGAACACGAACATCGCCACGATGGTGATGAGCGGGATGGAGAACGAGCAGATCTGGAAGTTGCCGTTGTTGGGGCCGTCGCCGGCCACCGCGGAGAACGGCGGCGTGGTGAACTGCACGCCGGCGGGCGACTGGCCGGCCTGGGCCTTGAGGGCACGCAGGTCCGGGAGCTGCACGTTGATCGGACGGTTCGCCGTGCCGCGCAGGTCGAAGTGGGCGGCCAGCCCGAACACCTCCGTCGGCTCGCTCCACACCACCTGGCCCCGGCAGTCGGCGCCGCTCGGCGACGGGTGGTCCTCGTCCGTCGCGCAGTTCGGCGCGTGGCGGCGCACGAAGCACCGGATCTCGTAGGCGCTGTGGTCGTCGAAGCGGGGAGGGTGCGGGGCCGACCTGCCGTGGTCGGCCGACGCGGTGGGCACGAGCCCGAAGAGGATCGTCTGGCCCGCCGCGTCGTGGCCCTCCTTGCCCGGCGGCGCGACGAGCGGGTACAGCGGGAAGGCCTGCTCGGTCACGTCGTCGGGGACCTCGGAGATGTCCGCCCAGGCGCCCTCACCGTCGTTCGGGCCGGCGTGCCAGCCCTTCAGGGCACGCCCGACGCCGGCGCCCACGGCCCACGCGCGCAGCTCCTCGCTGGCCTGCTGGTACACGGTCACCGCCGCGTCGCGCCGCGTCTGCAACGCGGCCAGCCGTACACCGGGGATGTTCGGGGCCCCGCGGGCGGCGACGATGTGGCCGTCGATCGTGGCGATCGCGCGGCGGGCGGCGTCGACCGCGGCGATCTTCCTGCGGGCGGTCCGGGCGTCGGCGTCGGTCGCGGTGAGGTCGCGCCGGCGGATGACGAAGCCCTGCTGGCACACCTGCTCGCGATCGACCGGCGGCAATCCAGGTACGTCGCAGTGCAACGAGCACACCACGAGGTAGTGGCGGAAGTGGCTGGGCTGGAAGAGCTTGCGGCGGCGGGTGGGCGAGGGCTGCAGCGGCGCCGCGAGCGTCCCTCCGTACTCGACGACCCGGTCGACCGGGTCGAGGAACTTGAGGCGGCGCTGCGGGGTGGCGAGGAAGACGTCGACCAGCTTCGGCGTGTCGTACTTCTGCAGCACGGGAGGCGTGCCTCGTCCGCGCTCGGGGACACCTGGCCGCGGCCAGTTCCACCACGGCGCGACCAGGAGCCACTCGTGGCCGCTCATCGCTTCACCAGACGTTCCCCGCGCCGGGCGTGTAGCTGGGCGACACGACGCCGACGCTGGCGATCAGGGTCTGGCAGTTCACCAGCCCGTCGAACGTCGCCGTCGCGGCGTGCACGTTCATCGCGGCGGCGGTGACGTCGACCGTGGCGTTGGCGGTGATCGACACCTTGCCTGCCGCGTCCATCGTGATGACGCACCCGTTCGCGTGCTCGAGCTGGACCTGCGACGCCCCGTCGTCGAGGACGAGGCGGTGGCCACTCTTCATGGAGATGGTGACCTTCGCCGCGCCGGCGCTGTCGTCGAACTCGAGGAGGCTGCCGGCGCGCGACTTGATCACGCGGCGGTCGTTCGGTCGTGTGGGGGTCACCGGCATCATCTCCCGGCCGTTCCAGCAGGCGCCCACGACGTACGGGCGTTGCAGCTCGCCGGCCTCGAACGCGACGACGACCTGGGTGTCCACCGCCGGCAGGGCGACGAACCCCTGGTCGTCGTCGGCGTACGGCGTCAAGAGCGTCGCCCAGACCCGCACGTTGTCGCCAGCCTCGCCGAGCCACGGGAACTTGACCTCGATGCGCCCGAGCCGGTCAGGGTCGACGATGTCCGTGACGATCGCCGGGTAGGCGCCGTAGTGCCGGTCGTCGGGTGGCACGGCGCTCATTGGTGCACCTTCTCGATGTGCGACGGGTCTGGTTCGGGGATGGTGCACCAATGAGCCGAAGACCGTGCTCGATGGTTCGCTCGCTCGAAGACTCGCTCGCTCATTGGTGCACCCTGTCGATGTGCGACGGGTCTGGTTCGGGGATGGTGCACCAATGAGCCGAAGACCGTGCTCGATGGTTCGCTCGCTCGACGACTCGCTCGCTCACGCTGCCCCCTCGTTGACCGTCGGCCGCTCGGCCTCGAACTGTGTGCGCATGCCGTTGCGCAGGTCGTACGTGTGACGGACCAGGGTGACGTAGTAGCCGCCGCCGTCGAACGGCTTGCCGCAGCGGGCCAGCGTGACGTTGGCGCCGACGGTGAGCTCCGGTGTTCCCGGCGTGACGCCGTGGACCGTCACGAAGCTGCGGCTTCGACGCAGCATCTCCGCCTTGGCCCAGGCGTTGGCCTCGCCGTCCGTCAACGGGGTCAGGCACGCCATGCGGCCGGGCAGCGTGCCGATGGCGCGTGTCAGCGTGTCGGGGCCGGTGCGCCCGCCGGAGACCTCTCCCTGCACGGCGCTCGCGCCGGCGCTCGCGTCGATGACGGCGCGACGGGCGGCGTCATAGCCCGACACCCGAACCTCGCTGGCCTGGTGGGCGACGTCGGCCCGCACCGACGCGCTCAGCAACGTGCTGCCCTGCGTCAGCGTCACCGCCGGGCCGCGGCGGTGGGCCCGGGTGGCCGCGTGCAGCGTCGTGCCCGTGCACCACAGCTCGGCGGCGACCAGGGCGAGGCGCCGGCGCAGGAACGCCAGGTCGCTCTCGTTGGCCTGCTGGACGGCCTTGTAGGTGGGCCCGTCGACCTTCACGTCGGGCGTGAGGCCGTGGTCGCCGGCGATCTGCCGGACCATGTCACCCTCGCTCATGTCGCGGTACGTGCGCGACCGCTGCGTCATCCGCAGCGCCATCAAGCGGTCCTCGGCGAGCACGGTCACGTGCGGCACGTCGCCCTCGTCGAACGCGGCCTCGATCGCCGACACCCGGCCGCCGAACACCTCGTACTCCCGCCCGGGAGGACCGGCCGAGACCGACAGCTCCCGTCCGAAGTCGATGACCTTGCCGTCGAGCCACTCGACCACGTCGCCCGCGTCGTACTGACGTGGCGCGGTACCGATCAGGTGCACCGCGATCGTGCGCAGGCCACCGATGCCCTCTTGGACCTCGAGGCGGAGCAGGTCGCGAGCCATCGCGCCCTCGACCTTGCCGCCGACCTTCACGACCGGTGCGGCGCTGGCGAACATCATGTCCTCAGCCACCGAAGCCCCTCGCCTCCGTGCGCGCGCCGTCGCGCTCGAGCCGGTCCTGGATGCGCCTGACGGCGTCGCGGTCGGCCCAGCCGGGTGCCTTCGCGGGGGGCGATGACGGCGACGGCGTCTGGCCGTTCTCGACTGCGACCTCCGTCGTCAGCTCACCGATGTGGACGCTCACCGCCCCGCCTCCTCGCGCCCGCCGCACCTCGTGTGCGCGACCAGTGCCGCTTGGCGCGACCGTGGTGTGCCGACCCGGGGGCGCAGCGGGACGCCGAGCCCATACGACTCGGCGCGGGCGTCCGACGGGGGCGCGCTGGGCCGAGTGACCGGCGGCGGGGCGACCGAAGGCTCCCGCGCCGGAGCCCCGAACGCGGCACGCGTGGCCTCCGCCCGGTCGGATGCCAACGCAGCCGTGCGCTCCTCGATGACCTTGCCGACCCCGCCCGCCACGGTGGCCTCGGACGGCGACACGTCGCCCGCGCGACGGGGGTCGGAGGCGGCCGTCGCCGCGCCGCCACTGGGTGGCGCCGCCGTCGGCGCGGCCTGCTCGCCGAGTCCGCCCGTGGCCGACGCCGACGACGAGAAGTCGACGCGCAGCCCGCCGGGGAGGCTGACCGTGTCACCGAGGCCGGCGGCGAACGACGTCCACGCCGCAGGGTCAAGGCCCATCCGGGCTGCGAAGTCGGCCGCGCTCTCGCCGGCCAGCGCGGTGCCGGTGCGGTCGGGGCGGGGCGGCGCCCCCTGGCCACGGCCGCTCCCCGGCAGCGGCTTCGCCGCCGCCGCTCGGTTGGCGCCGGCACCGACCTCTCCCGCGTCGAACTCGGGCTTCTGCTCCTTGATCGTCACGGCCACCTTGGCCCGCAACGGCACGCCGGTCTCGGCGAACAGGTCGAAGTCCTGGTTGAGCGCCGACATCACGCCGATCACCGAGAACGAGCCGTACGTGAACTTGACCCGTGGAGGCGCCGACTTCGCGCTCTTCTTGTTCGGCAGCAGGAACCGCTCGAGCGCTCTGGTCCGCTCCCGGACGTCGACCGGCCGCTGCGTCGTCCCCTCGTCGGCGGTGTCGAACACGAGGTCGAACTGCAGCGTCGCCGAGCTCGAGCCCTGCGCCTGCGACGCCGACCGCCCGAACGCCTTGCCCATGTCGACGTTGTTCGAGAGCTGGTAGCGCAGCGACGTCGGGTTGAGCTGCACGCTGACCGGCGACCCGACCGCCGCCGGCGGGTTCTGGGCGCCGGGCCCGATCTCCTGCAACGTCGCCTTGACCAAGGTCATGACAGCACCATCCGCAGTCCCTCGTGGGCGATGTGCAACTCCTCGATGGCGACCTCGCCGGTGCGGGCGTTGAGCTGCGGGCCGACGACCTTGGCCGGGAGGCCGCGCACGAAGCGCCAGTGCGCCACCACGGCACGTCCGGCACCGAGCACCTCGACGTCGCCGTCGTAGCGCCGGATGGGCCGCACGCCGTCGGTGACGTCCATGATCCAGCGCCACACCGTGGCGTCGGTCAGCTCGCCCGGCGCGTGCAGCATCCCCCGCTTCATCACCAGGCGCGGGTACTTCGCCCTGCCGGCCCGCTGCACGACGCCGTTGTTGCGGCCGCCCTCCTGGTACTCGCTCACGTCCATCTCGATGTCGAGGCCGGTGCACTCCTGGAACCCGCCGACGCCGAACATCGTGGGATCGGCCTCGCCCTGGGCCCGCTTCAGCGTGATGCGGAACCGGAAGGCGGTGGCGAGCGGTGCGTCAGACATGGAGGCTCTCCGTCCGCAACGTCGCGTCGCCCTCCCGGAAGACGCGCACCAGCAGGAACTCCATGGGCTCGGTGGGGGCGAGTCCGATCTCGCACAGCAGTGCGCCGGCATCCTGCTCGGCGGCGAGCGCCGGTCCGATCGACGTCCGCACGAAGAAGCACTCCGGCGGCGTCGCACCGCGGAACGCGCCCGCCCGGAACAGGTCCAGCAGCAGCGCCTCCACGGTCGTGGTCACCGCCGTCCGCGTCGTCGCGTCGTTGGGCTCGAACACCACCCACTGGAGCTGGCGGACCACCGCCCGCTCGACCATGGTGACGACGCGTCGCGCGGTCAGCGCCCGCCACGCCCGCTCCGTCGACAAGGTACGGGCGCCGGTCAACGCGACGCCGGACGGTTCCATCACGAAAACGTTCACGCTCGCCCAGTGCAGGTCACCGTGCTCCGGTTCGACGATGCGCAGTGCAACAGCGGGGACGTCCTTGGCGACCGCGTTCGCCGGTCCCCGGGGCAGGCCCCACTGCAACTCCGTGCGGGCGATGATCCCTGCCGCCACGGATGACGGCGGCAGCAGCACCAGCGGCGCGGAGCCGCGGGCCCCGTCGCGCGGCACGCGCAGCCACGGGTGGTATGCGGCGGCGTAGGACGAGGAGAAGTGACGACGCCAATGCAGCACCGCCGCCGAGCGCAGCCCCGGCGGCACGTCGACGAGGGCGACGAGGCCCGCCGCCTCGGCCGCCAGTACGAGGTCGACCTGCCGCCCCGTGATCTGCGCCAGCTCGCGACCGTCGCCGGGATCGAGCAGCAGCAGGGGCAGGCCGGGGAGCGGCGCCGTCGTCCCCGGCCGCGTCTTGCGCAGTGGCTGGCACTCGTCGAACGTCGGTCCGGCGACGGTGGCGGGCGGCAGCACGTCGGCGACGGGAGGGAGCGTGCCGGGCGAGTACAGGTCCGGCACACAGATCGACGCCGCGTCGCGCACGCCGAGCCCGACGGGGACGCCGGCGTCCATCACGTCCAGCGCGTCGACGAGCTCGTAGCGGTCGGCGCCGGAGAGCGGCTCGGCGGTTGCCATCGCCGGCGCCAGCGACGTTCCCGGCCGGATGCCGTCGCCCGGTGCGAACGTCGGCTCGACGAGGCGGGACTCGGCGGCGAGGACATCGCCCAGCCACCGCGGGTGCGTGGGCATGAGGCCGAGGTGGTCGAAGCGCTCCTCCCGCGGCAGCTCGGGATCGCGGTCGAGGAGCTCGACGGCCGCCTCGACGAGCTCGACGCGGGTGACGATGCCGGCGACGCCGTCGTCGAGGAGGGCTACCCACACACGGTCCCGTGCCTCGCCCTCGAGCCGATGGGAGCTGGACTCGACGACCCGCAGGCGGACGGCGCCGTCGTCGGACGAGATGCGCAACGTCGCGCCTCCCGCGAGCGGTGCCGCGCCTGCCACCAGTTCGCGCCCGGCCACGGGCGTGCTCGGGACCGGGAGGACCGTGGTCGAGAACGAGAGCGTGGCGACGAGGCGGTTGCCCCACGAGCCCTCGTTGCGGGCCGCCAGCGCGACGGGTCCGTCGTTCGTCGTGCGCACCTCGTCGCCGAAGGCCAGCCGTGCTCGCCCGGCCGGCAGCGCACCGTGGCGGCGCGACACGACCCGCACGACATGGGCGACGCGGCCGCCCTGCTCGAAGAAGGCGGACACGGCCAGGGGCAGGAGACCGGGGCCCTCGAAGCCACCGTACAGCCGGCGGTAGTCGTCCCAGCTCCGCACCGCGACGGCCACTGCCTGCGCCCGCTCGGGCCCGTCGTCGCCGTCGACGAGCTCCCACGCCGGCCCGCGGGGCGCCACGCCGACGAACGCGCACTCGTCCATCGGCACGCCGAGTGGCGCGGCGGCGGGGCGCTCGGGGACGACATAGACGCCCGGGGCCCCCAGGGGGATGACGTCAGGTGGACGCATACTCCATGCCCTCGTGCACGAGGTGCAGCTCCTCGAGGGCGACCTCACCGCCGCCCTTCGCCGCCAGGGTCGGTCCCAGCCACTTCTTGGGCTGGGCGTTGCGAAGGGTGATCGTCAACGCCTCCCTGCGGGCCTCGTCCAAGACGACGACGGTGACGGTCCGCGGCAGGTACTCGCCGTCGCGCACCCGCCTGAACCAGTCGAAGATGTCGGTCGAGCCGACCAGGCCGCGCTTCATCGTGACCTCGTCGAGCTTGTTGGTGTTCGGGATCTTGCGGGCCGTGTTGAACTTCTCGTCCCCCGACCGGTATTCGGAGAAGTTGATCTCGTTGCCGAGGCCCGACACGTCCGAGAACCCGGCCTGGATCGGGCCGGCACCGGCGACCTCGCCGAACTCGACACGGAAGTTGAAGACGCCGTAGGGGTTGTCCCGAGGGGCCATGCCATCCCTCCTAACGCTGCGCGTCGGCCGTCCACTGGCCGATGCGGAAGATCACGAACTCGGCCGGCCTGCTCGGCGCGACGCCGATGAGGCAGATGAGCCGCCCGTTGTCGAGGTCGTTCTGGGTCATCGTGGTGCGGTCGCAGCGGACGAAGTACGCCTGGTCGGGCGTCGCGCCGATCAGCGCGTCGTTGCGCCACTGGACCTCGAGGAAGTCCTTCACCGTCCTCGTGATGTTGCGCCACAGCGACTCGTTGTTCGGCTCGAACACCTTTCCAGCACATTGGGATCCTAAGCTTAGAATTCCACGTGGACAAGTTGTCGCG